>Ga0155049_124_pt1 | contig 70207 bp, 64 predicted proteins | sample RifCSPhighO2_01_FD_106017 | JGI IMG/M metagenome (GOLD analysis project Ga0155049, IMG submission 106017) | Candidatus Taylorbacteria bacterium RIFCSPHIGHO2_01_FULL_49_60
ACCCTGATTACAAAGATTTTTCGCATTCAAAAACGCGCCCGCGGTAACCAGAGATTTCGGTAACAGTTATTTATGGCCTATAGCGCGTGAGGAAGGTTTCGTAGGCGTCTCTCGTTTTTTCATACAGATAGCCGAGTCGCCGGTTCTGGTCCAGGCACGCGATGCGTTGCAGAACCTTGGAGCACGGTCTGCTGTAGCGGATTTCCCTGCGATCGTTCCACAATCTTTTGGGTTGCCGGCGATGTTTGAATTCACGACAGTCAATGGCTGAAATAATGCCACGTTGCTGTAACTGTCTGCGAAGACCGGCGCTGTCATATCCTTTGTCCATGCGAGAGCGTTTCGGCCGGCGAGTTCTGTTCCCGATGAGCAAACGGTCAAGTGGGTATCGTCAGTCGTACATCATGCGCATTGGTTTTAGCGGTAATGGCGACAAGCGGCAGACCGTTGCCGTCGGTCAAAATGCTTCGTTTTAAGCCATTTTTCTTCTTGTAGCCCGAGTAGCCAACCTGATGGCGACCCCCCTTTTATTCTGTCTCACAGAAGCGTCAAGGTAGGTGTTGGTGAGGTTAAGTTTCCTGCGGCGGTTGAGTTCCAGAAGTAACACTCCGGCGATGGCGTTCCATACTCCGCTTTTCCCCCATTTCGTGAAGCGGTACCAGCAGGTTTTGCCTGAACCGTACCGCTCGGGAGGAATATCTTCCCATCGGCAACAGGTGGACAGCACATACAAAATGCCGTTGAGGATTGCGCGATCATCGCTTCTTGGCCTGCCAGTCGCCGCTTTCTTGGGCAGGAGCGGCCGGAGCAGTTCCCATTCTTTGTGTGAGAGGTCGGAGGGCAACAGCCCTTGTCTTTTTTTGAACATAATGACAGAACCGTTAATTAGTTCTATCATTATTATACCTTACGGTTTGGGTGGTTTTTAGATGACCTCAGTATAATGCTGTTTACCCATAGGTATCCCTTGAAAGGGTAATCGTAGGAGAGAATCTGACTCTTACCCCGCGAAGGGATACATCTAAGTTTATCCACATATGAAGCAGAGATTTTCTATCCCGAAAGCAGTAGCGAAAGTCGCTGAAACTTTGGAAGGCAAAGGATTTCAAGCATATTTGATTGGGGGATGCGTGAGAGACCTCCTACTTGGCAGAAAGCCGAAAGATTGGGATATAACGACAAATGCAAAGCCCGAAGAGATTGTAGTGTTGTTCCCAAGTTCATTCTATGAAAATGAGTATGGAACAGTCGGTGTGGTAACGGAGCATGCCGATGACGAAACACTTAGGGTGGTGGAAATTACGCCCTATCGCCTAGAGGGAAGATACTCAGACAAGCGCCGACCTGACTCCGTAACCTGGAGTACAGACCTGAAAGATGATTTGAAGCGCCGCGATTTTACCATAAACGCGATAGCGCTCTCCGTATCGGGAGAGCTTGTTGATTTGTTCGACGGTCGTGTTGATATCAGAAAGAAAACGGTTCGAGCAATAGGGGACCCGAGAAGTCGTTTTGACGAGGACGCGCTTCGTATGCTTCGGGCTGTGAGAATTGCGATGGAACTTGATTTTACAATCGACACGGCTACCCAAGATGCCATTGCCGTACACGCAGCACATTTGAAGGAGATGGCCGCGGAGCGGATACGGGATGAATTCATCAGAATCGTCATGTCAGAGAGACCTCATATTGGTCTTATACTTAGCCATAAATTGGGGCTGCTTAGGTACGTCGCGCCAGAACTCGAGGATGGAATCGGAGTAGCACAGAACAAGGCGCATTCATTTGATGTCTTTGAGCACATGCTCCGCACGGTTGAACACGCGGCTAAGAAGAATTTTCCCCTGGAAACACGACTTTCGGCGCTTTTTCACGACATCGGAAAGCCGGTAACAAGGCGGTGGTCGGATGAAAAAAAGGATTGGACGTTTTATGGACATGATGTTGTAGGATCAAAAATCACCGCGAAAATCATGGCCAGTCTCGCCTTCCCGAAAAAGATGACAGAAGCGGTGACCACGCTCGTTCGATGGCATATGTTCTTTTCGGACACCGAAAAAATAACGCACTCGGCGGTTCGTCGCATTGTAAGCAGGGTGGGGAAGGAGCACATCTGGAATTTAATGGATGTCAGAACGTGCGACAGAATAGGCACGGGGCGACCAAAGGAAAGTCCGTACAGACTTCGAAAGTATCACGCGATGATTGATGAAGTTATGCGGGATCCGCTTTCTGTCGGAATGCTTAACATAAACGGGAGAAGAATCATGGAACTTACAAAAATGACTCCGGGACCGAGGATCGGCTACATATTGCACGCGCTCTTTGAGGCCGTGTTGGATGACCCGGGGAAAAACACGCCCGATTACCTGGAAAAGAAGACGCTGGAATTGGATACCTTGCCCGAAAAGGAACTCGAAAAGCGCGGTAAGAGCGCGAAAGAAAGCAAAGAAAAGGAGGAGAAAAAGGCGCTACAAGAAATACGAAAGAAGCATTGGGTTGAATGAGACTAGAGTTGAAAGATTTAAGATTACAGGAAGAAACTGCATTACATCTTATTTCACTTGAATCTTGAAACTCTCAACTGACAAGAAAAGCCGCCCAACATAGGGCGGCTTTTCTTTCGTTCTTTGAAAGAAAGCAAACCCTCATGGGCGGCTTATGCCGATACTGATATCATCAGCTCGGCTAAGGAGAGTCGGAAGAAATCGCGGCACGCTACCGGAGAGAAGATTGCTCCAAAAGATAAAAGGGTGCGGAGATATTTCTCATGTCCCAGCAGGACTGGATGTTTCTTCCGAGAAAGGAGAGAGTTGAGTCCTCTTTCAAAGAACCACGAGCAGAAGTGGAGCCTGTTCACAGAATTTGCCCTAAGTTTTACTCGGGAACAAAACCTTTGAACAGGCCCTCTCCCACTCTTACTTCCAGGGAAATGCAATCTACACATTTCTCTGACTAGCGAAAAGTGTACCTTTTTCTAAAGGACATTGTAAAGGACATGTCTGTGGATAAGAAAGGGGTATCGTCGGTTGAAATGTCCTTTAGAAACTGTGGCAGTGGCTTGACGTTCGCTATATGGCTATATATCAAGTCAATCTTCATTTTAGACTGTAGGTATTAAAATCTTATAGTTTGATAAGACGACTTTTCTCTGTTCATATTCAAAGGTGTTGCTATTAGGCGGGGACAACCTCTGTCGGACAGCTTGTGAAATAGTAGCAGTCAAAATTTTCATTGGATTTGCAAAATAAAGCTATTTATGCTATTTTTCGCATATGCTAACTAAAACCAAAAAGCTCAAAATCATCAAGGGAGTGGCGATTCATGAAAAAGATACCGGCTCGCCGGAAGTGCAGATTGCCGTGCTTACAAAACGCATTGATGAGCTTTCGAAACATTTGAAGGGCCATAAAAAGGATGTCCATTCGAGACGCGGACTCCTTTCTATGGTCGCGGACAGGCAATCCCACCTTCGCTATTTGCAAAAGAAAAACATCAGACGCTATAACGCGGTCGTGAAGAAATTGGAACTTAGGAAATAATGGATCGGCCTCTATCATTACGAGCAAAGTGGGGTAAGGCCAGGCGCCAAACAGTACCCAGTCGTAGTTTTTTCATAAAGAAGTTTGTTAATTTTATACGTTTTACAGACGAAGGGAGTTCGGTTGTAGCATTCACACGTCGTGAAAACTACAGCTCCGTGGCAATTTTCTAAAACTCGCTTCGCTCGCTAAGAAAATCAGCCATGACCGTTATCAAACACGAGGAACAGCGCGTTGGTGTCTTTATTGATACGCAGAATCTCTACCATAGCGCCAAGAATCTCTACCATGCGAATGTTAATTTTGGCCAAGTACTCAAGGACGTAGTCGCGGGGAGGTCGCTCATAAGAGCCATAGCGTACCTCATTACCACCGAAAGCGGCGAGGAAAAGGGATTTTTTGAAGCGTTGGAGAAAGTAGGTATTGAAACTAAGGCAAAACCGTTGCAGGTTTTTGGAAGCGGAGCCAAAAAGGCGGACTGGGACGTGGGCCTCGCAATAGATGCCATAAAGCTCGCGCCGAAGCTCGATGCCGTTATCATCGTCTCCGGCGATGGTGATTTTGCCCCGCTCGTGGAATATCTTAAGACGAATGAGGGTTGCCAGGTGGAAGTGGCGGCATTTGGCAAATCAACATCCAATAAACTGCTTGAGGTGTGCGATGATTTTCTTGATTTGGATGAAGACCCAAGGAAGTATCTGTTGGGGAGGGGAAGGTAGCAAACCAGCTTTTAGCTGACTTGTCCCATAGTGAGCTTCGCTCTACTACTGGGATAGCCGTTAGCTTTTAGGGAAGACCCACATTCAATTTCGTGATACAATTTCGTGCTATGCTGAAGAAACAACGACAACTCACTGCGGTGTATCAAAAGCGCGGGCGGGGATACATCGGCTGGATTGAGGAGATTCCGGGTGCAAACACGCAGGGAGCTATTTTTAGTGAAGCAAAAGAGAATCTGAAAGAAGCAGCCGCACTCATCATTGAAGCGAATCGAATGGCTACCAAAACTCTCAAAGGAGCGATAATTCGTAAGTCTCTTCGCGTCTCTGCGTAGCCAGATGAAACGGCCAGACCTTTTAGCGTATCTCCGAAAACACGGCTGCGTCTTCATCAAAGAAGGCGCGAAGCATAGTTTGTTTTTCAATCCTGCAGCCGGACGCTTTTCTACGGTGCCGCGGCACAACGATATTGACTCCTTCCTCGCCCTAAAAATCTGCAAAGATTTGGGCATTCCGAAAATTGATAAACGTTAACTTCCAACTCTTGAAGAGAACCCGAGGAAGTATTTGTTGGGAGTGGTGAGGAGATAATAGTGAAAAGGCGTAGGAGCGCAGGCGGAAAATTAATACAAAGGAAAAAGCGGCACGCTCGTTCCAAGCGCGCCGCTGAAATTTTGCCGCCGACTAATTGTCAATCAGCGGTCGGATGAAGATTTGGTGGCCGCGTCGGACCGTCTTTAACTGACCGAGTGGACACTTACCGTCGCCTTAGGATTTGAGATGCTTTTTAGCCGATTTATTCGGAATTTCTTTCCGAGAATCCGTTCCGCTTCCGTAATGTCGGGATTCAAGGGGTGAATGTAACCGGCCGTAAAAGCCTCGGCAAACTGCCGCGCTGCCTTGTTGGTCATCGTTGGTCTCATAATTATTTTCCTTTTTCAGATTTTGGGTGATATCCTTATACAGAATATCCTGATTTTAGAATTTGTCGAATTAAGTGGGGGGTGGTAAAGTAACCGTGTTATCAATAACCGCTGGTTTTTGGATAGGTAGATTTGAAAACGCGGTTTTCAAGTCTGTAACCCAAAAATCAGCCCTGCCAGTGCATTAAATTCGTGTCATTCGCGAACATTTGTGTATTGGTACCGTGTTTATGCAAAAAAAGGAATACTCGGTGGAGATCGGCGGCAAGAAATTGACCGCCGAGTTTACCGACCTTGCCGAACAGGCGAACGGGTCGGTCATTATGAAGTACGGCAACTCTGCTGCGCTCATCACCGCGACCATGTCGAAGGGTGAAAAGGAAACGGATTTTTTCCCGCTCACGGTTGATTACGAAGAGCGTTTCTACGCCGCGGGAGAAATTTTGGGCTCGCGATTCATCAGAAGGGAAGGGAGACCAACGGACGAGGCGGTGCTTTCCGGTCGTATCGTGGACAGAACCATTCGGCCGCTTTTTGACCCTCGGTGTCGGCGAGAAGTGCAGGTCGTGATTACGATTCTCTCAATTGACGAAGACGACCCGGACATCCTCGCGGTTATTGGCGCATCGCTCGCGCTCGGTACGTCCGACATTCCATGGAGCGGCCCGGTATCCGCGGTGCGCATTGGGAAACTCCGGGACACGAACCACCTTATCATCAATCCGGTGTACAAAGATCGCGCGGAAAATCCGGAATTTGAAATGGATGTAGTTGTGTGCGGAAAAGACGGTTTGGTCAACATGATTGAAGTCGGTGGAAGGGAGGTGCAGGAAGGTATTATCGTTTCCGGCATAGAGGAAGCCGCGAAGGAAATTGAGAAATTGCAGGCATGGCAGACGAACATCATTCGGGAAGTCGGAAAGAAAAAGCAGATTGTGGCTCTTCCGGAAATACCGACAACGCTCAAACAGTTATTCGCCGAAAAAATCACGCCGCGCATGGAAGAGTATGTATTCGGCCGGGCCCCGACAACTTCTGCTTCGCAAAACTTGAAGGGGCAGGCAGGGAATGCGCGTATCTACGAGCTCAAAGGAGAATGGATGGCGATAGCGAAGGAGCGGTTTCCAGAAGAGCGGTCGGGACTTATGGACGGTCTTTTTGAGGAAGAGGTTAATACCTTTATTCATAATGAAGCCATCGACAATGGCAGGCGACCAGATGGAAGAGAAATGGATGAGGTGCGCCCGCTCTTCGCAAGGGCCGGTGGAGTATCGAAAGTGCTCCACGGTTCTGGCATTTTCTACCGAGGTCAGACGCACATCCTTTCCGTGCTAACCCTCGGAGGCCCGGGGGATGCGCAAATCATAGACAACATGGAGATCCAGGAATCTAAAAAACGTTTTCTCCACCACTACAACTTTCCGCCGTTCTCAACGGGGGAGACTGGCCGCATCGGTTCCACGAATCGCCGCATGATCGGCCATGGCGCGCTTGCCGAAAAAGCGCTCATTCCCGTCATCCCGCCGATGGAGAAATTCCCGTACACGATTCGTCTCGTATCCGAAGCATTCGCGTCGAACGGCTCAACCTCCATGGGGTCGGTGTGCGCTTCAACGCTCGCGCTTATGGATGGCGGCGTGCCGATAACGGCACCGGTTGCCGGCATCGCATCGGGACTCATGTTTCGGCAACAAGCAATAACTAACCCCGCAGGAGAGCAAGCTCCCTACGGGGCAAGAGGCCAACAACCAACTGCAAAAGAAAGCGGCAAGAAAATAGTCAGGATCAATAATCAAGCATATGAGTATGTAGTGCTCACTGACATCCAAGGTCCGGAAGACCATCACGGCGACATGGATTTTAAGGCGGCCGGAACAGGGACTGGCGTGACTGCCGTGCAAATGGATGTAAAAGTGGACGGCGTGCCGATTCAAATTCTCGCGGAAGCGTTTGAGAAAGCAAAACTGGCGCGGCTCAAAATTCTTGAAACCATCGCAAAGGAAATCCACGCCCCGCGGCCGGATATTTCGCCGTTCGCGCCGAAAATAGTGACGATGAAAGTTAGAAAGGACCAAATTGGGCTCGTCATCGGCAGCGGTGGCAAGACGATTAACGGTATCAAAGAAAAGACCGGCGTAGACGCGATTGATATCGAAGAAGACGGGACAATTTTCATCTCCGGCAAAGAAGGAAGCGCGGATAAAGCGGTTAGGGAAATTGAGGCGCTGACGCATGAATTCAAACTCGGGGAGCGGCTTACGGGCACCGTGGTTAAGCTCGCGGAATTCGGCGCGTTCGTGGAACTGAATCAAACGACAGACGGGATGGTGCACATTTCGGAGATAGCGCCGTTCCGCATTGACCGCGTGGAGTCCTACTTGAAAGTAGGAGAAAAAGTCCCGGTCGTCGTAAAAGAGATTGACGCCGAACGCGGGCGCATTAAGCTGTCAATAAAGGACGCGGACCCGGCCTTCATTAAGCGAAAAGTCGCTTAATAAAAGAAATTCCAATATACAAGTACCAAATTACAAATAATACTCAATGACCAAACCTCAAAATCAAAAACAGAATGGGTCTGGAAATTGAAAGATTAGAATTTTGAATTTGTTTGTGGTTTGGAAATTGTAATTTGTAATTTTTTGCCGCAACCATAGTTGCGATATACTTATTACCGTATGCTGGAAGAGCAAACTCCAACACAAACATATCCTCCTGAACTGAAACGCATCAAAACGTTTCAAAGCGACGTTGAAGAACTGATACAGAAGCAACAAATCTCAAAAGCGGCAATCGCGCTCGCGGAAAGTGAGCGGCGAGTGAAAAAGGAAGAGGTGAGCGCACAACCATCCGCGCCGGCGCCCGCCTACAGCGCAAAAATCCTTACGCTTTCGGGTGGTCTCCCGCCGGCGGCGCCAAAATGGAATACGAGCACTCTCCTCGCCGTGGTCGTCCTTGTTCTTGCGGTTCTGGGAATGGGGACAGGGGTCTATTTCTTTCTTAAGCAAAACGCGCCGCTTCAAATTTCTCCGCCGAGAGTAAACGTCAAAAGCGGCACGGCGATAACATTAAACACAAAAGAAAGCAGGGAGAAGATAGTGGAAAAAATCCGGAGCCACGTCCAGGCGCTTTCGGTTCCGCAAAACGAGGTTCGCGTTATCCCAATCGTGCTCGACGGAAAGACCATTACGACCACCGAGTTGCTTGAAGAAATTGAAGCAAGCGTCCCCGCGGCGCTCCTCCGAGCGCTCGGAACCGAGCCGGTGCTTGGAGTACACGGATTCCGCGGCGGACAGCCGTTCCTTCTTTTCAGTGTACATTCGTATGACCACGCATTTGACGGCATACTTTCCTGGGAGCCGAATTTGCTTCGAGAAGTTGGCCCGCTCTTTGGAATTTCCGTCCGAAACATTCTCGGGCGCGTCGCAAGCACCACAAGCGACATCCTCGAAAACACGCTTACGATAAAGGATGTCATCATACGTAACAAAGACGCGCGAGTGGTACTTGGCCCGGGAGAAGAAAAGATATTTTTATATTCATTTTTGGACAAAGAAACGTTGGTGCTTACAACGAATACGGATACGCTCCAGTTTCTCATCGGCAAGGCGTGGGGAGGACGCTTACGCTAACAGATACCAATCTACACATACATACCAACCTGCTAATACCTGCAAATAAGATAAAGACATCCCCCGCATTAGTAGGTATTCGTAGATTGGAATAGATTAGTATTATTGGTATTTGTGTTATGATAGTTTTATGACCCCGGACACAAACATATTCAAAAAGAAATTGCTTGACGAAAAAAAGCTGGTGGAACAGGAGCTTTCGACCGTTGGGCGCCGCAACCCGGAGAACGCGGCCGACTGGGAACCCGTGGCACCTTCGGAAGAAACGGCGGAGAGAGACGAGGTGGCGGATAAGCTCGAATCTTTTGAAGAAAACGTGGCTATTGTGCGCCAGCTTGAATCCCGTCTTGGCGAAATTAACGCGGCGTTGGGAAAAATACATGATGGCGCGTATGGCCTGTGCGCGGTGTGCGGAAAAGAGATAGAGCGAGTCCGTCTTGAGGCAAATCCGGCAGCGGCGACATGCAAAAGTCATATGAAGTAGGAATAATGAATCATGAATTAAGGAGGAGACAATAATGCTCTTTGCCTTTCTTCTTCATAATTCATACTTCATATTTCATAATTCAATCCTATGTCCTTTGCCGCTGTTTCCTCCGCCCAAATCCATTTTCTCAAACCCAATCTGGTGCGCGTTGAGGTAGACCTTTCCCGAGGCCTCAACGCGTTTTCAATCGTGGGGCTGCCGGATAAAGCGGTGGAAGAAGCAAAAGACAGAATGTCGGCGGCAATCAAGAACAGCGGTTTTCGCTCGCCGAAGCAGAAAAACCAAAAAGTAACGATCCTGCTCGCCCCCGCGGACATCAAAAAGGAAGGGACGCTGTTTGATGTTCCCATGGCCATCGGTTACCTTATCGCAAGCGGACTTCTCCCCGCGAACGTGGAGAAGAAGTTGTTTGTGGGTGAGCTCTCTCTTGACGGGACGGTGCGAGGAATTGGTGGGGTCTTGCCGATTGTCCGCGAGGCGAGAGCCGCGGGTTTTGAAGAGGCATACGTGCCGCATGCAAACATGCGGGAAGCGGCGCTCGTAGATGGCATAAAAATTTTCGGGATAAAGGACTTGCTGTCTCTCGTGGCGCATGTAACCGAGAGGGACATCATGCCGGATGAGGATTGTCCCTTTGTGCAAAAACGAAGCTTGACTCCGGAACAAAAGACACCCTTCTTACCTTCGGAGCGAAATTACCAGATTGATTTCGCCGACGTGAAAGGACAAAAATCGGCGAAGCGCGGGCTCGAGATTGCCGCTGCCGGCGGACACAATATCGCCATGTGGGGGCCGCCGGGAACCGGGAAGACGCTTCTTGCCAAGGCATTCATTTCCATCTTGCCTCCGCTTCAGCTTGAAGAGGCGCTTGAGGTGACGGGTATTCATTCGGTCGCCGGAACGCTACGCGAGCCGCTCATCACTTATCCGCCGCTTCGCGCTCCGCATCATACGGCTTCCTACATCGCGCTCGTGGGCGGCGGAAGCATCCCGAAACCCGGAGAGATAACGCTTTCTCATCGGGGCGTATTGTTCCTCGATGAATTTCCGGAATTTGACCGGCGAGTCATTGACGCGCTGCGAGAACCGCTCGAAGAGCGGATGGTAACGGTCTCCCGCATCAAGGGCTCCGCGCAGTTTCCGGCCAACTTTACGCTCATCGCCGCCATGAATCCGTGCCCGTGCGGGAACCGAGGAGTGAAGGGAAAGACGTGCTCGTGCGCCGGACATGAGATAGAACGCTACAGAAGAAAGATATCCGGCCCTATTGTTGACCGAATAGACCTCTGGACGGAAGTTTCGGCGGTAGAGCATGAAAAACTCACCGAAGGGCGCGGCAGTGAGGAGCTAAGCGAACACATACGAAAAAGGGTTGCAGATGCGCGGCAAAAGGCAGAGGAAAGATATCAGATGCTCCAGCTCCCCTTTAAGACCAATGGTGAAGTTGGGGCTCGCGATATCGCTACCGCGATTCCCCTTACGGATGTAGTAAAGAAAACGCTCAATCTTGCGGCAAGGAAATACGACCTCTCCGCCCGTTCGTATCATCGTCTCATCAAGCTTGCGCGCACGGTGGCCGACATTGAAGACCATAAGGACGTGCTCGAAAGCGACCTCATGGAAGCGCTACAGTATCGGCCGAAACAGCTTTACGGAGGCGTTTAGCGGTTAGTGTATAGCGTCTAGTAAACACCTACATCTTGACCGCAGACAGTAAACTCCGCTCGTCCTATCCCTGTGCAGGAGCACAGGGCGTTCGGCGAGCGGAGTTTCCTTTAAGAACCCTCGGTTCTCAACGCTCGCTCGCAGACTCGCTCCCTGCTCTCCTCCACGGGGAAACTACAGTTTCCCCGACCCCTTTCGCTGACCCGCCATTCATCCCTGCCTAGGAAGGCAGGGAGTTCTGGCGAGTCATTAAACCCGGCGACAGGCCCCCACATCAAGGGACTGTTGCCGAATGGCAAAATCGTCGTTTTTGCCACGCAGAAATAAGGGTTATTTTGGACAAAAAGTGACAAAAACGCTATTCGGCAACAGTCCCTAAACGCTAATCGCTATACGTTAGCCGTTTCTTAAAATGGATTGCGTGCGCCACGGACTTCAAAATGAAGGTGTGGACCGGTGGATCGGCCGGTGGAACCGACGTATCCGATGATGCCGCCTCGAATGACATTTTCTCCTGCGCTTACCGCGACTCCCGATAGATGCGCGTAGAGCGTTTGCGTGCCGTTTTGATGCGAAATAACGATATAATTGCCGTACCCTCCGTTCCAGCCCGATGAGCGCGCGATGATAACGCTTCCAGCAGCCGAAGCGAGTACGGGAGCTCCCGTATAACTTGCGATGTCCACGCCGTTATAACCGTGGAGCCCCTGGGTTTTACGGCCGCCGATAAGCGGGCGAAGGTAGTAGCCGTCCAAGTTGGGACCGCTTGCGCCGCGAATCGCCGCAGGTCTTCCCGCCGATGGAAGCGCCGCGACCTCGCCGTCAGGGACAAGAACAATGTCGCCGACCGCGAGCGCGGATTCCTCGGTAAGATGATTGTATTCCGCAATCTCCGTTACATCCGCTTTGTACTTTCTGGCGATGCTTCGGAGCGTATCCCCTTTCTGCACACTATGGCGCACACCGGAAATAGGAAGAATGATGAGTGTCTCCCCTTCATGAATAACGCCGCCCCGGATGTTGTTCGCCCACGCAACCGTGTTCGTCGTCACGCCAAACATTTTGGCAATCGCGCTTAAAGTGTCGCCCTTCCGCACCACGTAGATGCTAATGTTCGAGCTTTGGTTCTCCTCTATATCGGCAAGCGTACCGGCAGGACCGGTTTCCGAAAGAAGCGCGACGCTTCCAACCACCGTAATGTCGCCTCCGCCCTTGCCGGGATTCGGGTCAGGATTGAGCGCCGCTGATAGAAGCCATACGTTTTGGGAATTAATAACAGGAGATGCAACTTCAGCTTCAGCTTTTCCCGCAAAAAAGCCCGTAATAAAGGAAAGAACGCTAGCGCGCGCCCCAAGAGGGAGGAGAAAGAGCCCGGAGACAAAAAGAAGCGCGAGCGGGTGGCTCGCCATGCGGCTCTGTTTCAACGAAAAAAAACGAACGAGGGATTTCGTACCCCTCTGCCCGCGTGTATAGAGATTGTTGTTAATTGGCTCTGAAATAACAGAGAGGCCGACAGGAGAACTCTTTAGAAGCTGATCGCGCCACCAAAGCACAGAATCCTACGAGGCATTACATGAGGTTTCTGCAGTTGTGATGTTTGCACTGATTAGATTGCTTAAAAGTTCCGCTCTCGGTGGTCGTATCGGTAGTTTCTCTCGTCAAAGATGGCCCCGTAGAGCCATCTCTCATATCGGACAGTGGTTTCGAATTCCAATACTATAGTCGAGGAGGCCAGGGAAGTCAATCAAAAAATTAGGACCTGTGGACAACCAAAAATGAAAAAAAATGACTGTGACAGGAACAAGTAACTGGAACTGGAACCGTAAAATTGTCCGCTTTTTCTTCGTTCCAGTCACTTGTTCCAGTTACAAGTTCCAGTTATCACTGGTGTGCTATAGTGTCCACGCCATGGAACATCTCCAAGGACTAAACGAGCGGCAAAAAGAAGCGGTTCTCCACACAGAAGGACCGCTTCTTATCATTGCCGGCGCCGGAGCGGGGAAAACGCGCGTCATTACGAGCCGAATCCTGCACCTTATCAAAGAAGACGCCGCGCCCGAGACGATACTGGCGATTACGTTCACGAACAAAGCGGCCAAGGAGATGAAAGACAGAGTCTTTCATCTCCTTAACTCACCACCGACAACCGACAACCGACAGCAAGGAAACCAAATCCCAGTTACTGGTGGCCGGTGGCCGGTGGCCGGTTCCCCGTGGATGGGTACTTTCCATTCACTCGGGGCGTACATATTGCGCGAAAATGCTCATTGTCTCGATATTCCGAAACACTTTGCGATTTTTGACCGTGACGATTCCATACGCGCCACACGAGAGGCGATAAAAGAGGTCGGCCTTGACCCGAAAAGTTTCGAACCCGCCAGGATTCTCGGAAAGATCAGCCGCGAGAAGGGAAATATGGTCGGGGTGGAGGAGTTTCTGAATCTGCCGGAAGCTCGCTATTTTGAGAAAGTCGTTGGCAGTGTGTGGAAGGTCTATGAAGCCGTCTTGCGGCGGGAGAAGGCGCTGGATTTTGACGACCTCCTGTTGAAAGCCACCGTTCTGCTTGTGAAGGAAAGGGCGGTACGCGAGCGATATCAAAAGCGATGGCGCTATATTCACATAGATGAGTATCAGGACACCAACCATGCGCAGTACATGCTCGCGAAACTCTTGGCGGGTGAGCATAAAAACATCGCGGTCGTGGGTGATGAGGACCAGCTGATATACGGATGGCGGGGGGCAAGTATCAAAAACATACTCCACTTCGAGAAGGATTACCCGAGCGCCAAAATAGTGTTCCTTGAGGAAAACTACCGCTCAACCCAAACGATTCTCACGGTGGCAAATCGGATAATCAAGAAAAATAAGCAGCGAAAGGAAAAAACGCTCTTCACCAGAGGAGCAGAGGGCGATAAAATCGGCTTCTTTGCCGCTTACGACGAGGGGGAGGAGGCTGCCTTTATCGCGGCTTGCGCGCAAAAACTTATAGCGGAGGGCGCGCCGCCGCGCGAGATAGTCGTGCTCTTTCGGGCGAACTTCCAAAGCCGCGCGCTCGAAGAAGCGTTTCTCTGCGCAAAGGTGCCGCACCAAGTGCTTGGCATCCGCTTTTTTGAGCGGAAAGAAGTAAAAGATATCCTTTCTTATGTTCGCGCGTCCCTAAACCAAGACGGTTTGGCCGACTTTCAGCGCATCGTCAATGTGCCGCCGCGCGGCATCGGCAAAGTGACGCTCCTTAAGATCATTGCCGGAACGGAAAATGGGCTTCCAGCCGCAACGCGAGAGAAAATCGCCGCATTCAGAAAACTTCTCGACGAGTTCTCTCGCAAACTTGCGACTCTTCCGCTATCAGAAGCGATTAGATGGATACTTACGGGGAGCGGTTTGGAAGAGGAGTTGAAACGGTGCGGGGAAGATGGCGAGGAACGGCTGGAAAACATTCGGGAATTGGTAACTTTTGCTGCGCGCTACGATGCGCCAGAGGGCGCGCGTTCGCGCGAGGACGCCGTCCAAACATTTCTTGAGGACGCGGCACTCCAGAGCGAACAGGATGAACTTAAAGAAGAGGCAGATGCCGTGCGGCTCATGACCGTGCACGCGTCAAAGGGGCTTGAATTTGAGTACGTCTTCATCTCCGGCCTTGAGGAAGGACTCTTCCCGCATGAGAGAAGCAGGGTAGAAGAATCCGTCGCTGGCGCGGGCGAAGCCAGGATGGAGGAAGAGCGAAGACTGTTCTATGTCGCTCTTACGCGGGCAAAGAAAAAAATCTTTTTGACCTACGCCGGAGTTCGAACTATCTTCGGCTCGCGGCAAGCTACCTTGCCTTCAGAATTTATTCTTGACATTGATGAGGAATTTTTGCAGGTCGAGCAGTATTCATCATCTGGAGAGAAAAGCGGCGATAAGATTATTTTCTTCGATTAAGGCCGAGAAAATAATCTGGAGTCAAAATATGGGATTAAGAACGACGGGTACAGAAAATTTTCTCTCGTTTAATTCATGATTCACGCTTCGTAATTCATTTCTTATGCTTCACAAAAAGTCTTTAGGCCAGCATTTCCTTCGTTCAAAGGCCGCGCTCTTCAACATTGCGGAAGCGGCGAATCTTTCACGCGCCGATACGGCGCTTGAAGTAGGCCCCGGCGAAGGAACGCTTACGGAACTTTTGCTTGCGCGAGCGGGAAAGGTTGTAGCGGTAGAAAAAGACGATCGGTTGATGCCGATTCTCCGACAAAAATTCGCAGCGGACATCGCTTCAGGCAAGCTACATCTTATCCACGCCGACATCCTTTCTTTTTCCCCTTCTCACTACTCACTGCTTGCTACTCGCTACAAGATTGTCGCCAACATCCCCTACTACATCACTGGCGCGTTTCTTAAAAGATTTCTCCAAACCGAAACTCGCTCGCCGGAACTTATGGTGTTGCTGTTGCAGAAAGAGGTGGCAAGGCGCATCGTCGCGACAGACGGTAAGGAGAGCATTCTCTCCATGAGCGTGAAAGCGTACGGACATCCGGCATATATTGGCTCGGTAAAAGCGGGGGCGTTTTCGCCGCCACCGAAGGTAGATTCGGCAATCATTGCAATAGAAAATATCTCAAAATCTTTCTTTTCTGACGGTCTGGTTGAGCCGCCAACCGATACAAGGTCGGACCTTGTAAAAAAGAAAGAAAGGCGATTTTTTGAACTGCTTAAAAAAGGGTTCGCTCATCCAAGAAAGTTTGTAGCGTCAAATCTTGGCGTCCCCACGGAGAAACTTAAAGAGTGCGGCGTGCGCGACAAGGCTAGACCGGAAAATCTCTCGGTAAAAGATTGGAAGTGCCTTTCAGCGTCTTTTCGAGATTCGTAGCCATTCGCCGATCAGTAGTATTGGTATTTTCGTATGTTAGCCTTCAAATGCTTGACCCGTTAAAGATAATGAGCGGCGCTAAGAAAAAGGGAAGCGGGATGACAACGGGACAGAGAGAAAAACCGCAATCTACCCACACCCAAAAGTTGGCAATACATACCATAACCGGAAGATATTTTCCAAGCACTTGTTGTCCGGGGTGTCTCGCCGGTCCTTTGGAGAAGGTGTAATAACCGATGGCCTGAAGCAGGATGGGGGGTTGCGGCACGCCGGCCGCTTGAAGGATGTCAACTTCCGCCACGCCGTTAATGCAGGGCGGGTACACAAAACTATCAACTCCATATATGGGCGCAGGAATCGCGAAAGCGCTCATGTAGCTTCCAGGGGCGCCCGGGGTGTTGAGCACCCATCCGCCAAAATCAAAAACCGCATATACTGGAAAAGGAATGACAAGAGAAAAACACACAACAAGCGAGATGAATTTCTTTCTGAAAGGGAAAGACATATACTACAATAGTAGCATATGCAGAAATCCATCGGCATCACACTGCTTGAAATGGCTTTGGCTGCCGCAACGGCCGCCTTGATTGCCGGCGCTTTCTGGTTTCTTTATGATGGAACGAGACCGCAGCCGAAGAAATTAAACTTCCGAGAAGAAGCTCTCGCGGAAGAGGCGGCCGCCCCCGCGCAGTTTGACGCTGACCAGGACGGACTCCTTGATTGGGAAGAGGCGCTGTGGCAAACCGACTCGCACATGGCGGATACTGATGGAGACGGGATAAGTGACGGGATGGAAGTGACCGCCCGCCGCAATCCGCGGAAAGCTGGGCCGGACGATTTGCTTGATATGCCGCTTACCGCCGCGCGGCGGGAAGAAAAAACTTCGCCTTTGAAAACCGCGCGGACACAGGGGCCAACTTCTCCCCAAACATCTGTTTTGCCGACTGCGAACCCGACTCCACCCTCGACAGCGGAAACGGAAAAGACAACCCTCCCCGCCGCAGACGGCGGTACTCCTTTCGGTAAGGGGGAAGCTCCAGATTCGGATAGTAACCCGCTCTATGCCTACGGCAACGGTATAGGAGCGCTTATACTCGTCGCATCCGCCGACCAAGAAGCAGAGCTTGCGTTTCTAAACAGCGCGGCGGGACCAACACGCATGAACGAAGAACTCATTAAGGGCTTTGAAAAACTCGCAAAAAAATACGATGCCCTTGCGGAGGACATTGCGTCCATCATCCCACCGGCCGAGGCCAAAATAGTTCACGCCGAATTCGCAAACGCGTACAAAAACTACGCGAAGGCGATTGAATCAATCGCGCGAACTCCGGTTGGCTCGTATATGTCATATACATCCGCCTCCGATTACTCAAACGCGACGCTCGAAATTGGCAAGAATGTTGTCGGCATTTCCGACTTCTTTTCTGGCACGGGTGTGCGCTTCACCAAAAACGCGCCGGGAGCGGTGTTCATGTTCCCGCGGTGATGCGGAAATCTGATATACTGTATCGGCAATCCCCCATGATAAAGGGGGCGCTCCGATTCCCGCCGGAGCGGGGGTGGTATCCCCCCTAATAAAAGGGGTTAGAGGGGTTGTTATGAAGCTCTACTATAACCAGCAACTCACAACACTATCGCGAGAATTGCGAAAAAACAGCACGCTTGACGAAGTTCTGCTGTGGAAAGAGCTAAAGAATAAAAAGACGGGCTATCCATTCATGCGGCAAAAACCGATTTTATCGTATATAGTGGATTTTTACTGTGCTCCGCTTCGTCTTGCGATTGAGATAGACGGTTCAACGCATGATGTAAAAATTGAAAGTGATATAGTACGACAAAGCGCACTAGAAAAGCTTGGAATTGTCTTTCTGCGGTTTTCCGAAGGAGAAGTGCGAAATAATCTTGACGGTGTGGTGCTACAAATTGCGGAGTGGATAAAAGAGAGACAACCCCCGCTCCGCAGACGGAGCACCCCCTTTGGTAAGGGGGAAACAACCCCCGCCGTATCGGAATCTCCCTTAGAAAAGGGAGTACCGCCGTCTTCGGCGGGGTGGGTTGTTTCGGCACCCCCTTTGGTAAGGGGGATAAACACAACATATGACTAACCGAACAAAAATCTTAGCGGTAGTCGGAATACTAGCGTTTATCGGCGGACTTTTTTACCTTCGCACGGGACGCTCCGAAATTACCGTTGGCAAGGTAGCTCCCGCGGAGGCCAAGAAAGCGGCCGAAGTGCTCTTGCGCGACCAGGATGAGGACGGTCTTAAGGATTGGGAGGAGGAGCTCTGGAAAACCGACGCTCTGAAAGCGGACTCGGACGGCGACGGAACAAGCGATGGCGAAGAGGTGAAGGAAGGAAGAGACCCGACAAAACCGGCGCCGGACGACAAATTGGACTCGGAGACGATAGAAAAAAAGACGGTTCCGGGCGGAGGAGATTGGAGCGAAACCGACCGTCTTTCGCGGGAGTTTTTCGCGAAGTATCTTTCAATAAAGCAATCGGGCGTTCCGTTTACCGCCGCAGACGAGGAAAAACTCCTGGAAGAGTTTCTCGCGCGGTATCCCGAGCAAAAGCCGCGGAAGATTTACACGGAAAACAATATTACCGTTTCGGAGGAGAACGGCGCCGCCTCGCTCAAAGTCTACGGAAACGCACTCGGGATAGTTATAAACGCACACAAAGAAAAAGAGGACGTGGAAAATGAGCTTGTTATATTTGAGCGCGCACTCGAAAACGAAGACCCGCCGGACCTGGAGAATCTAAAAGGAAGAATAGAACGCTACGAGCGCATTATTGCGGACCTCAAGGCCGTTCCTGCGCCGAGGAGCGTCGTTTTAGCGCATCTTCAGCTTCTAAATGCCGTAGAGTCGCTCAAAGAAAGCGTGAAAGGCATGGCAGGCGCCTTTTCGGATTCGGTGCGCGCGCTCTCCAGCGCGACCGCCTACCCCGCGGCGGTGGAAGCGCTCACGGAGGCGTTTAGCGACATCAAAAATCTTTTGGCGCAAGAGAAAATAGTGTTTGGGGAAGATGAACCGGGGGCGATTCTCACGCAGTAAGAAAAACACAAAGCACAGCGCACAAAGACCAAACAAACTTTCCAAAACACAGTATCCAAAAATCCAAACGGGAGAAATATAATGCAAACAAATAGCACAAACAGGTACAGGGAGCTTGAGAATCGCACTACAGCATTTGCCAAACAAACTATAGCCGCTTGTCAGAAATTACCGAGGAATAGAATAAATGACCCAATGGTGAGCCAAGTAATTAGAGCAGTGGGTTCTGTCGGAGCAAACTATCGAGAAGCGAATGAGGCATTGGGAAAGAAAGATTTTGTATATCGCCTACGAGTTGCTCGCAAAGAAGCAAAAGAAGCATACTACTGGTTTGAATTATTACTTGAGGCAAACCCCGTACAAAAAAAGGAACTGACTTTGCTTTTGAAAGAAGCGGAAGAACTTCGAAATATCTTGTCGGCCATCATTAACAAGGTATCGGGTTAGTGTTTGTGTTTTGAAAAGTTTGTTTTCATTGTTTGGGTTTTTGGATGCTGTGTTTTGGGTAGTTTCCGCCCCTGTGTTTTGTGTTTTGTTTGGCCTTTTGGATACTGTGTTTTGTGCTCTTGCGGTGTTATCCACTTTGTTTGCACCAGTTATCCACAAGTCTCTGCTATAATAACGAAGATGTGAGAGGAGTGAGTACCAAAATTCTTCTCGGTTTTTTGGCGGTGACGCTTGTTGCGCCTACGGTGTTTTTCTCGCGCCCGCAGAAAGCGGAGGCGCTACTATCGCTTGCGCAGTGTATTGTCGCAAAGGTTACGGCGCTCGCTGTGGCCGCGGGTCCTATCGCGGGCCAAGCCGCTCTGGCCGTAATGACCATCAGCCCCGCCGAGGCGGCAATAGCCGCCCAAGCTCCGGCGGGCCAAGACTGGGTATCCTGCTTCATGAAGGGACTCGTGAAGATTATCGCCAAAACCCTGCTCCACACTTTTGTGCAATCAATAGTGAACTGGATAAACAGCGGATTCCAGGGCTCGCCTTCGTTCATCACCAACCCAGAAGGGTTTATCGCCGACGTTGCCGACCAGACGATAGGGAGAGTGATTGAAAACATATCTCCGCTCCTGTGTTCTCCGTTCAGATTAGATATACGGTTGGCGCTGGGACTCAACATCTCCTTAAACACGGAGGATGAGATACATTGCCGCCTCTCGGATGTCATCGCAAATGTGCGCGGGGCTTACGACGGCTTTGTCACAGGCACTATTGGCTCGGGAAATCTCTCGCGCTGGATTCACATTGCCGGCACGCCGCAAAACAACCCATACGGCGCGTACATCGCCACCACGAACCGCCTCTCCGCGAGCATCGTAACGGCGCAAGGCCAGCAAATTAAACTTCTTGATTGGGGCAAAGGATTTAGGTCATGGAGAAGTTGCGAGAAGTGGGGGCCGGATATCAAAACTAAATCAGGTGCTACACGCAAAGGACCATGCATTAAAGAAGGTCCTATCAAAACTCCAGGTTCCATCATACAAGACCAAACGAGCGGAGCGCTTGGCACGACATTTAGAGAGCTTGAACTTGCGAATGAAATAGACGAGATTGTGGGAGCGCTGATTAACCAGCTTCTAGTGAAGGCAATCACCGGCGTCGGAGGACTCTTAGGCGCAAGCAAGGGGAGCATTACGAGCGGAGGGCAGAGCGCCGCGGACGAGCTCGCGACTAATCCGGAGAGGGCGTTGGCTATCGCGAATGTAGCGCCGCCGGAAGGCATAAACTGCAGTCTTCGCTACTATCCGGCGATGAAAGAGACAACCACAGGCAGTGAAATTTATGTTCCTGACGATACGCTAGATACTGTTTACACGAATAATCTAGGCGTAGAGACTGTAGGAGTTCGGGTGGGTGATTTGCGCGCATACGTAGCGGCAAAATACCTGGTGAACGGAACGGAAGTTAATGTGGAAAAAAAGACGGGGCAGACATGGAGAGCTTATTTCGAGCAGGTTCAGCTCGGCTGTTCAAACAGATTCAGCTCGATCATTACTTCGTCTTCAAAAGCGAGCCGCACCCAGTACGAAAACGAGATAACGGTGCCGCCGTGCTCCTCGAGAGCGATAGAAAATTCCGCCGGCGTGTGGGAAGAAAACGAGAAAGTGTGTGTAAAACCGCAAGAACCGCCAGCGCTCCCAAAATTCCCGACCCTTGAACAGCGGTGGATATCGCTCTGGGATGCGGAGTTCAATCAGTCTCGTGTATATTCAAGCGGCGGCGCGCAGTACGGACCGCGAAATGCCGCCGGCGGGTTCAGCATTTCCGACACCTACGGCGGCGCGCAGCACTGGTGGACAGCGTCTCTCAAAAAAACCGAGAGGATTAAAATTATCATGGTCCGAACCTACAACGATGCGATGAGTTTCGCGCCGGAGTCAATCGAGTTGGCTTTGCTTCCCCCCCCGACAAATGAAGTGCCAATCGTGCCAGAGAATATTGTGGGAAATGTCGTGTTCAGCATTGTTAGACCTGCTGGCCGGCCGCGTTCAGAGTACGAACTCTCTCCCAACAGTAACGCAACGGTCACTTTCTGGCCGGCTAACGTAACCATTGAGTTTACCACTCCGGTTGAAGCCAATGCCATTGTCATAAAAAGTAACTCCCGGTTGATGCTGACGTCGGTAAGACTCTATCGTCCGGTAGAGGAGGCGAACATTCCGAGTACGACGCCCCCGCCACTGTCTCCTCCGCCGGAACCGGGTTTGCCGCCCGGGCTTTAACAAAGGCCAATTATTATGCGATTATCAAAACACGTAAAACCGCATATCGTATTTGGAGTAGCCGCGCTCGTGCTAAGCGGAATTTTTGCGGGAATCATAATTGGCCCGGTTTTTCTTTACGCGCAAAGTTCTCCCGGCAGCGCCGGTACTCCATTCGATCCGGCGCAGCCACAAGCAGAACCTGACCCATTTGCCGAGTTGGGAGAGCGGTACGACCCACTCGGTGTATTTAATACGCCGCAGCCGCCTCGGAATTTTGTGGAGCAAACACCCGCAGAGAGAGCAGAGATGGAGAAGGAGATGGAGAAGGGAGCGGCGGGAGCGGCGGCGCGGGCGGCGGAAGAGAACCGCAAGGCGCTGGCGGAGAAGTTCACCTGTCTTACCGGATTTAAAATCAATCTCAAGAGCTGTCTCGCGGGTCTTATGAACATCGTCATGTGGCTTGCGGCGCGGACGCTCTGGATTGCCGGCGTGCTTCTCAACATTACGCTCCACTATACCTTGAACCTCAACACGCTACTGGAGAAACTGCCGATTGTGGACATCGGCTGGAAAGTCCTGCGAGACATTGCCAACATTGTCTTCATCTTCATAACTCTCTGGGCCGGCATCTCCATTACGCTTGGCATCGGCGACAGGGGCAAAAAGGCGTGGGGACTTTTGGCGCAGATGGTATTGGTCGCGCTCTTCATCAACTTCTCGCTGTTCATCACGAAAGCGGTCGTGGACGCTTCCAACATCGCCGCACTCCATTTTTATTCGCTTATCGTCGACCCCGAGCATGAAAAAGATTATGACAGCGGACTCTCGGAAGCATTTTTGTACGGGCTGAAGCTCGGAACGCTCTATAACAGCAAACAACTCGGAGCCGGCGGGGCAATTGGCGTGGAACAGAATCTTATAGGCGGCGCGCTCGCCTCGTCCGGAAAGGGGCCTACCTTTACCAACATTATTTTAATCGGCTTTTTCGGCTCTCTTTTTATCGTCATTACTGCGTGGGTGTTTTTCGCCGCGGCCATTATGTTCATCTACCGCGCCGTAACGCTTATATTCCTTATGATACTCTCGCCGCTCGCGTTCGTCGGGCTAATACTCCCCGGCGCGTCCGGTATGGCGCACGCGTGGTGGAGCAAGCTCTGGAGCCAGGCCTTCTTCGCGCCGCTCTATCTCGCGCTTGCCTATGTTGTGGTGAAAACCATCAACTCTCCCGCGTTTCAGGGGGCGGGCGCGAGTAGCACAGCCGGCACCGGTTTTGCGGCCGCTCTTACCGGCACGGGAGCAGGCACGGTAGAAATCATCTTCATTTTCGTCATTCTCATCGGACTCATGGTGGCTTGCCTCGTGGTCGCCCAGTCCTTGGGCGCCAAAGGCAGCGACATGGCCATGGCGGGGTGGGAGAAAATTAAGGGGGGAGCGATTGGCGTTGCGGGAGCAACGGTTCGTGGTACGATAAAAGCGCCTTCGACAGGCATCCGCGCTATAGGTAACGTTGGACAAACCAGAGCTAATGTGGGTAGGTGGATGGCAAATTCGAGACTGCTTCAACGTATTGGCGTAGGTAATTGGGCGCGTAGAAGAGGAGCATCAATGGAAACAGCCGGAGAAGAAATGCATAAACGAATGGCGGGAGCTCGCAGGTGGACGAACCGTATTGGAAATGCGGTGGATGTGCGCCATCTTGAAGAACGCGCCGGACAGAGTTGGCTCGGCCAAACAACCATCGGCAAGGGTATACGAGCCGTGACCGTCGGGGGCCTCGCCAACTTGAAGATTGGTGATAAATCTATGGAAGAAGCACATAAAGAAAGCGAGGAACAGCGAACGGCGCGTCATGTTATAAACTCCATCACTCAAGTCCGAAATGTTGAAAACGAACTCCGCCCGCTTCGAAAGCAACAGAACACGGCTCAAAAGGGCGTACACGCGGCGCAGGTAGCGCAGGAAAATGCGCGACAAGAGCTAGCGCAAGCGCAAACTCCTCCTCCCACACCGGCACGGCAGCAAGAAATCGATGCGGCGCAGGCGGCCCTTACAGCGGCGCAGGCGGCACCGTTATCGGCACAACAACAGCAACGAATAACAGACGCTCAAGACAACCTTAGGGATGCGACACAAGACCTCGCAACAGAGCTGGCGGATATCGCTTCACGACAACAACCGGCAATAGCGGTGGCACAGCAAAATCTTGAGCAAGAGCAACGGGTTCTTGCTCAAAATCCAACCGACGCTATACAACGAGACATCGTTGAAAACATGCGACAGCGGCTTGAGCAGGCACAAGCGGGTTCTCCACAAGACCAGAGCCGAATCGCGGCAATGCGGGCAGCAATTCCGCGTACGGAACAAGAGCTTGCGGCGGCGAAGGCAACCAACGCTTCAGAGCGGCAACAAGCACTAGCGCCGCTACAGGCGAGGCTTGCGACGGCACAGATATCTCCTCCATTAACGGCCGCACAGCAGACCGCAATAGGGGAGGCGAAGACGACGTTAAAGACCGCGGAAACATCCTTGACGCAGGCAACCACTGCGATGCAGGCGTTTCAGAGTGCGCACGGACATGACATTGAGGCGCTTACACGTCGCAAATCGGAGGCCTACGCTGCCGTTTCGCCCGGAGAGTATGTCAAGTATGCGCCGAAAGCCGACATCATTGCCAATATGGACTTTGGAGACACCCCGCTTAGCATCTACAACGCCGTTATCGCGGATGAGCACCGGCTGAATGAGCACGAAAAAGAAGAGGCGACGAATAACTTCCTCCATCGCATAAACGAGGTGGCGAGGAGAGGCGGAGCCAGGACCGAGCAGTATCATAGGGATATCATCACTCTTCAGAGAAATCTGAACCGATTCGGAGCTCGCAGAGGTCAGATTATGAGCAGATTGGTTCCCGAAGTGCGTAGGGATATAGAACAGCTAGAGGCCCGGAGAATTGAGGTGCAGGAGCGCCTGGACAGGAGGAGGGCGCAAAGAATGGCGCGGCGGACAACGGCTACACCGCCATCAGGAACTCCACCCGGTGGAACTTCTCCGCAAGCGGGCCGCAACCCATAAGATTTATTCATTAAGCAACTCGCATGCCCTTTGAAACACCCGCTCAACAAGAGGAAGAGGAAACCGTAGAAACACTGCAAAGTGAACTTGCGGAAATTGATGCGCGCTTGGCCGAGCTCAAAACCAGAATGCCACCCGAACAGCAGCGTGAACTGGACGAACTAGAGAAGGAACGACCGAATGCCCCAAAGCAACCTGGTTGGGAAGAAGCCCCCGACATACGTAAGGCTCTGCGAAATATGCGGGGAACCGAGGCCATAGAGAATTGGTATCGTTATTCGCGCAAGAGTTTCTATAACGAACAGCTCACCCAAAGCATTATGCAGGGAGTGTGGAACGAGGTGCGCAAAAGCGACAAATTTGACTCGGGATTCAAGGAAGATATGCGCGTTATGAAACGCCAGTACATTATGTACAGCGGCGACCTTACCTTAGGATTTGACCCTAATGTAACCAAGGCGCTCCACGAAACGCATGGATACGAATTGGATGAGCTTCGTAGTCTTGCGAATAAACGCCTTACAGAACTTGGCCCCGACGGTGAGAGACCTCATACCCAGAGCGGGGGACCGCTGGGAAATTATTTTGACAACTACGATGGAGACTTTATAGACAAAGGAAAAATGCGCAACATCGGGAGGGAGTATCAGGCCCTGATAGCAGCACATAACCAGGTGTCTTCAAAGAAGCAGAGCGACGGTGCGGATACGCGTGAGCGCATTGAAGTTCGCTTCAAGGCCGGCTTCACCATGTTCGACGATGTATCTCAAAATCTCGCGGATAACGAATTTACGCTCATGCCAGGGTCACTCCGAGGGCTGTATGTAGTGATGCGAAACATGGACGAAAACAAGCTACAGCACTACCGGGACCGCGACCTTGACGTTAAAATCCCGATGGTCAATTTTTTCATAGAACAATTTAGGGATGAAATCCTCGGAGTGCGAAACGCAGCCCAGCAGAATTTGGAGCTATTTACATGGTTTGTGAACAAGGCAGGCCAGAACTTTATCCCATTTAGCAGTATCCGCGAAGACCTCAAAGATTGGTACGAAATTATCAAAGCGCTTGTCGGCCGCCCGAGGGATGCGCGTGTGCAACCATCTATTTATCCAAAAATACAAGACGATAGTGAAAAAAGAAAAGGCAGGGATGCGGCGGTAATGAGGCGTATTAATGAGCTTCGGAGTGAAAGAGGACTGCCAGCGATGGACGCACAAAATCATCCGTTTGCTCGCATTGGTGTAGTAAAGTAAATATGGACCCCAAAGACGCGCGACAAAAACTAAATATATTTGTTGACACGCTTCCTGATAGCGCCTTTATACCCTTGCGGGATAAAGACATTAACCCGAGTCTTCTTACGACTGATATTGCTTCGTCGTATGAATTCGTGATTCGCGAAACCGGCCACATTTGCGAGGGCGTCCGGCGCGTGCTTGCGGGGGAAGATTCGGCGAGTAATTTCGTCGCGTTCATACAGCAAGACCCGAACATTGAAGAGGACAACCGCCCGAAATTGCCGGAGCTTGCGTTTGAAATCCAGCAGAAAATCTTTGACCCGGTTTTGCCGATTCTAAGGCATGCGGGACTGCCGATTAAAGAAGGAAGAGTGGCGGCTCCTGTGCCAAAGGCGCAGGAGAAGTTCGAAGTTGCAAATTCAAAGTTCGAAGGAGAGACAACCCCCGCCGTATCAGAATACGGCACCCCCTTTGGTAAGGGGGAAACAACCTCCGCTATATCTGCTTCATTTGAACTAAACGCTAAACGCCTGTCTGCCGAAGCCCTGGCGCAGGCAGGCTATCCGCTAGACGCTTCCCCACTGGAGGAAAAGAACATCCGCGCATTGATGCGGATTGCGGCGGGAACAACTTACAGCGAACAGAATTTACGAGATGCGTTTGAAGACCTGCCGCCCGGTCTCCGCCAATCGCTCTCCTCGGTGGATACCGCGAATGCCATACAGGAAATCGCCAAAAAATATTTCCTGCACGTGGACCAGATGGCGTCCCTCGCGAGCGAGACTGGGCTGGTGCTCCTCGGGCTTACGCACCCGGCGGATTTCATAAAAAACCTCTCACGGAGACTGCGCCTTGCGGAAGACGCGGCGAGAGACATCGCGCGCGAAATAAGCGCGGAGATTTTCGTCAAAGTCCGCGAGGCGCTACGCAACCTGCATGAGAACGCAAGAATCTCGAATCTCGAATCTCGAATCTCGAAAAATGAGACAGAAAAAAGTCAAAATATAAAATTAGAAAACACAGAATCGTCTAGGAGGATAGAGGCCGCGTCAACCGCAAAGCAAAGTTCTAGTAGTATACAGAGGACTTCGTCTGAACTAAACGCTAAACGCTTGCCTGCCGATTCTTCTGTCGGACTAAAAGCTAGTCTCCAGACTCCATATTCCGCCGGAGCAAAATGGAACACCGGGGAAAATATACTTAGAAGACAAGCCGCGGAAAAGGAGGCGCCGCTAAGTAGAGAAGAAGTGTTGCGCGACGTTGAGAACCCGCGGGAACTAAACGCTAAACGCTATCCGCCAACTGGCGGACTAGACACTTCTCCAGTCGGGCCGACCGGATGGCGGCCGGAGCAGAATGAAGTACGAAGTATGAATTATGAATTAGGGAAGAGAACAACCCCCGCCGTATCGGAATACGGCACCCCCTTTGGTAAGGGGGAAACAACCCTCCCCGAATCAGAATTCGGTACTCCCTTTGGTAAGGGGGAAACAACCCCCGCCGTATCGGAATACGGCACCCCCTTTGGTAAGGGGGATGCTGCCCAGTTTCCTCCATCAAGGCCGCCTTCGCCGATTCCTCCGGCGATAAAGTCAAGGCCGAGTGATGCGGGTAACGCGCCGACGCCGGAAAAACCGGCGGGCGAGCCGCAGGATTTTTTTGAAGAGAAACTACAGCGGCCGGTCGTCATGCCGAAAGTGGAAAAAAGGTACACGAGCGACCCGTACCGAGAGCCACTGCAATAGCTTACTAGCTGTCCAGCTGTTTAGCTTTCTAGCAAAATAGTGGAAACGCCAATTGAGATTCCTCTTTGCCCAAAGCTAAAAAGCTGATAAGCTAGCAAGCTAATCATGCGATTCCAGGTCCCCCAATTCATCAACATAGAGGACAAGATCTTCGGGCCGCTCACCGTCCTGCAGTTCGTCTACCTCGTCGGCGGAGGCGGCATGGTCTATATCGCGTATCACCTCCTGCCGCTGTATCTTGGTATTTTCATCATCGCGCCGGCCGCGACACTCGCGCTTGCGCTCGCGTTCCTCAAACCCAACGGAAAGCCCTTTGTGTATCTCCTGCAGTCGGCGCTTACGTATATGTTCTCAAATCGGCTCTACGTTTGGCGGAGAGCGCCAAAACAAATGACGCCGAAAGACGCAGTCAAAGAATTCTCCGGGCCAGGAAGCGTCGTGCCATCTCTCTCGGAGAGTAAGCTAAAGGATTTAACGTGGGCGCTTGATATCAATCAAAATGTAAAAAAGAAATAAATATACGAAAATACGAATTGGAAACCTACGAATTGCTACGAATAAGACTTGTGCTAAAAAACAATAGAACAAGTTCAAAGGTAATCTACCCTGAACTTTCATATACGATTACCGGCATTTGCTTCGCGGTGCACAAGGAGCTTGGCCGATTCGCAAGAGAAAAACAGTATTGCGATCTTCTCGAGACTAAGTTCCAAGACGCGCACATACTTTCCCAAAGAGAGCTATCTATTGGAAATAGCGGCAATATTATTGATTTTTTAATTGACAGCAAAATCATTCTTGAGGCAAAAGCTAAACGAACTCTGCTGTCCGAGGACTACCGCCAGATTCAAAATTATCTTCAAGCCACCAACTTGCGGCTCGGTTTGCTAGTTAATTTCCATGCAGAGCACATAATGCCGAAAAGGATTGTGCGTATTGAACAAGGCGCTCCGGACACAAAAATTGCAAGTAGGGTATAATTTAAGTTGCTGATTAGTAGCAATTCGTATATTCGTATAATTCACATTTTCGTATGGCTATCGCGGCAAAGGCATCACAAGACTTCGTCAAGATACAGGAGATACGAGACGGTATCGTCATCCTGAAGAGCGGCGACCTTCGCGCCGTCCTCATGACCTCGTCTATCAACTTCGCCCTCAAATCAGAAGAGAATCAGCGGGCGATTATCGAGCAGTTTCAAAACTTCTTGAACGCGCTTACATTCTCCGTGGAGATTGTGGTCCAATCGCGGCGCTTTGACATCAAGCCGTATCTCAAGCTCCTTGGAGAACGGGAGGAAAAGCAGAAAAACGAACTCCTGCGGCTCCAGACACGCGAGTATATCGGCTTCGTAAAAAAATTCACCGACAGTACGAACGTGATGAACAAGACTTTTTTTGTCGTGGTGCCGTACTCTCCCGCGATTGTTGAAGTGCATGCGGTCGGCGGAAGTCTCGCGATGAAAATAAAAGAAGGGTTCGGGAAAAAACACACGGAGGCAGAGCGGACGCATAGTTTTGAAGAGAGCCGCACCCAGCTTGAACAAAGGGTCGCAATAGTGGAGCAGGGACTCCTGCGGACCGGCATACGAGTCGCCCAGCTTGGCACTGAAGAGGTAGTGGACGTGTTTTACCAGCTCTTTAATCCGGGGGAAGCGGAAAAGACGGTTCAGGAGGTTTAATATTGAATCTCGAATACCTAATATCTAAAAACGGCAGTTTTCTGTCGTTCCCGCAAAGGCGGGAATCCAGGGTTGATTCTGGTTCCCCGTTTTCACGGGGACGACATTAGGAAATGTCAGTTTCCCGAGATTCGGAATTAGATATTCGATATTTTTACTGAATACCTCGCTTTATTTTTACCATTACTATGGAGTTCTTAAATAAACTATTCGGTAAAAAGGAAGGAAATAAGGATATTGCGGAGTTTTTGCCGGAGCAGATTTACCAGTCCGGCACGCTGGAGCTCCAGGACGTGATCGCGCCTTCCGCGCTCAAGGTGCTTCCGAACTCTCTCAACGTGAGCGGCAAAATTACGCGGACGTTCTTCGTGATTTCGTATCCGCGATTTCTCACGGAAGGATGGTTCGCCCCGATTATCAACTTGGACAAAGTCTTTGACATCAGCATCTTTGTGCATCCGGTTGATACTGGGAAAATCCTCAAGCAGTTCCAAAAGAAGGTGGCGGAGGTGCAGAGCCAAATGGCGGACAGGGAGAAAAAGGGCCTTGTGCGCGACCCGGTACTTGAAACCGGGTACCAAGACCTCGAGAAACTCCGCGATGACTTGATTCAGGCGCAGGAGAAGCTCTTTGATGTGGGAATTTATATCACGATTTACGCGGCAACGGAGGAAGAAATGGACAAGACGGAGAGCGAGGTGAAATCCATTCTGGAGAGCAAGCTTGTCATCATAAAGCCCGCGCTCTTCCAGCAAGAGCCGGGGTTTAGAAGCACGACGCCGCTCGGAAACGACGAGCTTATGATGCATAACAAACTCAACTCGTCGCCGCTCTCGAGCGTGTTCCCGTTTCTCTCATTCGATCTCACCTCAAACAAAGGCATTCTTTATGGCGTAAACCGGCACAATGCCTCGTTAATTCTCTTTGACCGGTTTTCGCTTGAGAACTACAACTCGATCATCCTTGCCAAATCAGGTTCGGGAAAGTCCCTTGACAAAAGAGAAGTGGTGTTGTACAAGGAAGGCGGCAATATCTATATGAAACCTATCGGTTCTCTCGTGGAGAGATACATAAAAAAATATGGCTGCACAAAAATAGACGATGAGCTTGAGGGTGTGATAAACCCTGATATTCACGTATTCAGTTTTGATTCACAAATGAGAGGCCGGTGGAGTAAAGTCTCTGTCGCTGCACGCAAAACCGCACCTGCTATTTTTTATACTTTCAGGACCAAAAGCGGCCGAAAGATTACAACAACGGCTGATCACAATATGCTCATCTTGAGAGACGGAAAAATCATCGCCGCAAAAAGCGACGAGGTACGAATGGGAGAATATATTCCGCTTCCACGCATAGTTTACGCAATAGGCGAACAAACTCAAACTCTCGGCGCAGATATGCTGGGAAAGGCGCCGAAAAAGCATAGCAACGCAAAATGGTGGACTTTTCCCGAGCATTTGCTAGTCACCGAAAGTCTTGGCTCACTGCTTGGCTGGATTGCATCCGAGGGTACTACAAGGAGAGAAAAGACACTTATTAGCAATACGGATGAGGAGGCCCTCGCTCACATCGAAAAACAGTGCATTGAGTTCGGAATTAAGCCACATCAGACAGGACGAGGGGTAGCTATCTATAGTACACACTTTTCTGTGTTGGTTCATCGGCTTGGTGGTGCAGGCAAATCCGGAGAGAAGCGAGTCGCACCTTTTCTCTTTAACGCGCCGCGGCCCGTCATTGCCGCATTCATACGCGCATACTTTGAAGGTGACGGGGGTGTGGAGAAAGCAGCCATAACAGCGATATCGAAATCAAGCGAGCTGATATCGGGGATTTCATATCTTCTGTACTACTTCGGCATTGTCGCGCGCGTGCAGAGGCGGAAAAAACGGTACTCAAAAACCGGAAAAAAGCGAACTTTTTGGTTGCTAAGCATCTCTGGCCAAGATAATCTTCGAAAATTTGAGGAGTATATCGGTTTTATTTCGGTGCGAAAAAAAGCAGCACTGGGTGAAATCTCAAAGAAAAACGGGAACACGAACTGCGATATCGTACCGGGTCTTCTTGCCCTTGCAAGAGAATTGGCGTTTCTTTTTGACTCACAACTCTCTGATATAACCGATTTCTCTGCGTTGAAGCAGGGACATGACTTCTCTCCCGATCGCCTCAGAAGATTAGTGAGTGTGTTTGAAGGACGTATCAAACGATTCAAAGATTTGCAACCTTTCATGCAAAAACTCTCCGATCTTCCCACCATTGCAGCAGTGATACAGAAGGCGGAGGAAAACCGCTTGGTGAATCACACACTTATTAAGACAATGAGTAGTTCCTGGTTTACGGTAAAGCAAGGAATGCCGCCGCGCGTGAACAATGCACTTAAGATATTTGCCGTCGCAGATATTCCTTCCCCGACAACAACCTTGGAATTAAAAGAAATGATATCAAACGGCATCGCATATACTCGCGCGCACACAAACGATATTCATAAGTTTCTTTCCCTGTCGCTTCGCGGAAAAAGAGACGACTCATCGTATGAAATGCTCCGCACTGCTGCAGAATTCGTTTGGAACGAATATCGGCGTGTGTATGCAAGTCTCACGCGAATTGAGGAAATTGTAACGATATTCAAAACACTTGCTTATGCCGACCTGTTCTTTGATCCAATAATCGCAATAGAAAAAAAGCCGAATAACAGAGATAAATATGTGTACGATTTGACGGTTACCAATGAAGTATTCCTCGCGGGATATGGCGGTATGTTTGTGCACAATTCGTACATGGCAAAGCTTGAGATATTGCGCTCCCTTATGTTCGGAACGGACGTGATTGTGATGGACCCCGAGCGGGAGTATGAGTACCTCGCGGAAGCCGCCGGCGGGAAATATTTCAGCATTTCGCTTAATTCGCCGCACCACATCAATCCGTTTGAACTGGCGGCGCCGCGGGAAGACGAGTCGGCTGACGACGTGTTGCGCTCCAACATCGTCAACCTTGTCGGACTCTTTAGAATCCTCCTGGGCGGACTCACTCCAGAAGAAGACGGGATTATCGACCTTGCCATCACGGAAACATACGCGCTCAAGGACATCATTCCGGAATCAGATTTCTCAAAAGTAACGCCGCCGCTCCTTTCCGATTTTGAGCTGGTGCTCGCCGGCATGGAGGGCGCCGATTCGCTCGTACAACGCCTTTCAAAATACACCCGCGGCACGTGGGCGGGATTCATCAATCAGCCGTCAAACATTGATATCAATTCCAACTTTATCGTCTTTTCGCTTCGCGACATGGAAGACGAGCTCAAATCCGCGGCGATGTACATTATCATGCGCTTCATCTGGAACGCGATTAGAAAAGAACTCAAGCGCCGGATTGTGCTCATTGACGAAGCGTGGTGGATGATGAAGTCCGAAGACACGGCTTCTTTTCTTCTCGGACTCGCGAAGCGGGGGCGAAAGTATTTTTTGGGGCTTGTGACCATAACGCAAGACGTGGATGACTTCCTCAAATCCTCGTACGGGCTTCCGATTCTCACCAACTCCTCAATGCAGATACTTTTGAAGCAGTCTCCGACTGTCATTGACAAGCTTCAGCAGATTTTTGACCTCACCGACGAGGAGAAGTATCTTCTTTTGGAATCCGACGTCGGCGAAGGACTTTTCTTCGTCGGGTTAAAGCATGTCGCCGTCAAGGTTATCGCCTCCTACACCGAAGACCAGATTATCACCTCCGACCCGTCGCAATTACTCTCCATTAAAGCGGCGAAAGCAGAGTTAAAGGCGGCAGAAGGCACTTCTTAAATATAGAATTCCGAATACCTAATATCGAAAAATATCGAATACCAAAGAATAAACGAAGAAAAATTCTGGTTTTGATATTTGAGATTTTTTGCTTTTCGGAATTCGAAATTAGATATTCGAAATTTCTTTAGCCATCGTGCCTCCCGAATCACACAATCAAAAAGCCCAAACCGCCGCCGCAGAGCGGCGGGCGATACTGGAAGTAAAGGAGCTCTTCAAAAAGGAGGGCATGGAGATTGCCGACAATGAAATCCCGACACTTAAGCTCCATACGCCGGGCAAGCCGCCGTTCCCGATTCTCATGCTCCTCCTCACCGTGCCGAAAGATATCGCGGATATGTTCACCCTTATCACGGACGGTGCGGCGGTAACGGGAATCGGGCTTATCTTGTTATTCATCGGCAGAGCCTTCGCAACCGCGTTCTCCGCGATTGTGGCGCTTGTTCTGTTTCTCTGGTTGCTTGGCAAAATAAATATATTTCAAAAAGCTGGGGTGCGCTGGATGGGTAGGAAATTTGCACAGTGGGCAATGACACGCTGGTTGGGAGCAACTGTGGCAGAAACGATCGCGCCTGCTTTTCCAATGGCAACCATTCTAGTGTTGTTCGCCCATTATCGAGAAAACAAATACATCGGCCTACTCCTTACCGCCGCAGACAAAATCGGCAGGGCATTTAAGGGCGGAAAATTAAAAATGAAATAATGCGGGTTCAAAGCGGCATTTGCAGAAGTTGTGGAGTTTAACTCCTGCACAAAACGTGCACAGGCAACGCATTGTTAGTAGGTATGCGAGCCGCGGCGTTCAATCCAATACACATAAACGGAATGTGTGTGCTGATAGATTTCGTAAAAAATCCGATATGTGCCTACACGCCGTCTCCACGCATTGATTTCTCCTCCAAGTTTCTCAATGTCGCCTTCAAACGGGTCTTTCTTGAAACTCTCAATCACATCTAAAACAGCTGCGGCGCTTTTTGCCGGAATCTTTTTTAAAACTTTACGCGCTTTACCGCGAATTTCTACGCTCCAAATCCCGTCGTAATACATCAAGTGTAACAATATCGCCGCGCGTGTAATCTCGTCGTGCCGCGTTAAGCTCGCGTTTTTGCGCCTTGGTCATGGCGACTTCCTTAAATGCACGCGCCACTGGCCCGCCTGCTCCCTGCAAAGTGCGGACAGGTTGCGCGCGTTTCAAGGCCTCATACTCCTCACGAGGAATAAGTACAAGGTCTTTGCGGGCCCAATGCTTTGGTATGGTGATAACGGTCATGCTATGTACTGTAGCATTTTCCCGAGTCCAAAACAATATGGTGTGTTTCCTGCCAGAAATTGTGTTAAATGACTATTGAGTTAGAGCAGAGATTACCTAGAGGAGTGTCATTCTCGTGGAAACGGGAATCCAGATTATTGAAACAAAGCCATATTTTGGATCCCCGCATTCGCGAGGATGACCGAAAGCGTTAAAAACCCAGCTTTCTGCTCTAACTCAATAGTCATCTTGTGTTATGATGTAGGAAATGAATATCAACGCAACGACAATAGTACATTTGCTTCGGCAAACCGAGAAAGCGGCGAAAATAGCCGTGCGAAACCGTTTTTTAATTGAGACTTACTTAAGCGCCGTAGAAGCGAGGACGGGAAAGACGGCCCGCCATCGTTCTGCGCGAGCCCTTTTTAGGAAATTGCGGATTTGATGTTGCGTATAGAAACAACGCCGCGCTTTGAGCGGCGGCTCATTGCCTTTCTCAAGTCCCACCCAGACCTGCGCGAAAGAACGCGGGCGTTGATTGACCGTCTCGCAGAAAACCCATTTGACCCGCACAACAAGACACACAAACTCTCCGGCAAACTCAAAGAATTCTGGGGGGTGGAGATTGCTTGGAGTTACCGAATTGTATTTTTACTCACCGATGAAAGCGTAACGCTTATTAACATCGGCTCCCACGATGAAGTGTATTGAGTCCGGATGTCCTTTGTGAGGCGCGCCCCTAGCCATTCACCGTGACCGAGTGTGTTGACAGTGTGTACAGCGTTTTAAGGCGCTCTGGTATACTATACGCATGTACCGATTGTGCATTGTCTATGCTTTTCTCGCGCTCACAGTGCTCGAAGCGCCGGCTCTTTTCGCGCAGACGGAAACGGCCGGAACGGAGCTTACGATGGCTATTTCACCCGAATTCCCGCGCCCGGGAGACCCGATAACGGTATCCGTTGAAAGTTACAACATAGACCTCAATCGCGCCGACGTTCGCTGGTTCATAAACGGAAAGCTCGTACAGTCCGGGGTTGGCGGGAAAAGCATTGTAACAAGAGCCGGAAGGGCGGGGGAACTCATGGAGATACGCGTCGTGGCGCTCGGAGAAAACGGCGTCATATATTCGGCAAACATCTCGCTTCGCCCCGCGGAAGTGAACCTTCTCTGGCAGGCGGAGAGCTATACCCCGCCGTTTTACAAAGGCAAAGCCCTCATGCCATACCAAGGCACGGTACTCGTTGCCGCCGTTCCGTCCTTTTCACGGGGAAACTCGGTGATGTCTTCTGAATCGCTCATTTACACGTGGAAGGAAGGAGACGAGGTTATCGGCGATTCATCGGGAAAGGGGAAGAGTTTGTTCGTCTTCCGCGGCGACGTGCCGATACGGCCCAAGACCATCTCGGTCCTTGTGGAGAGCCCAGACCACACCATGATGGCCGAGGCGTCGGTGGACATCGTGCCGGTCGCGCCGCGCCTGCTTTTTTACGAGGAACACCCGCTCTACGGCATTCTTCCGAAAGCGCTTATCGGAAGTTTCTTTATGTGGGGCGACGAAACCCACATCGGCGTTTTTCCGTTCTACTTTGAAACAGACGCGCGCGCTTCCGCGCAAATCTCTTACGGTTGGGAGGTTAACTACCAGCCGGTTTCAAACGAGCGCGGGCCTTCAATCACTTTGCGCCGCGCAACCTACGCCGGCGGAAAATCCAACCTTTTTCTTGAGGCGAAAAGCGCCGACGAGGAGAAACTCTTCCAGGCGGCGGAGGAGCGGCTCACCATAGAGTTTCCGGCAAAAGCGCCTTCATTCGTGGGAGAAGAGTGATGATAAAACTTATGAGTTTGATTTGAATTCTCCCTTAATAAAGGGAGTACCCGAAAGGGGGAGGGATGTAAAGTCTTTGCAGAAGGAAAGAAAATCCCCCGCCTTCCAGACACCCCCTTTAAGAAAGGGGGAATAAAAGATCCTCCAACCCATTAGGTCATAAATACTATATTTCATGCGAAAAATACTTATTTTTAATGTGTGTCTCTTGGCGGTCATCGGCGCGCTCGCGGCGATAAAAGCTCCGGCTGTATACGCCGCGCAAACCGAGAACTACGTGCCGCTCGCGCCAATTGACGTGACCGGCTCCGAGTTTACTTCAACGGGTCCAACCGCCGAATGCCGAGCGCCGGGCTGTCTTCCGCGGTATCTTCGCACGATTTATAACGTTGGGATTGTTCTGGCGGGTCTTTTTGCCGTCGTCTCCATCGTCCGCGGCGGCTTTGAGCTTATGTTTACCGACTCCATCCTCGGACGCATGGAGGGCAAAGGCATCATTTTGCGCGCGCTCGGCGGACTCCTCATCGTGTATTCTTCCTATATTTTTATGAACGCGATTAACCCTGGTCTCGGCCGCGACCTTGACCTCGCGTTGCAGTTTCCGAGCGTTACCATCAAACCGTGCAGAGAGCTAACGTCCACAGAGAAGGCAAACAGGCCCGATTGCGGAGAACTTGCCGTTTACACGACTGCCGAGATAGAGGCGCGGACAAACACGAATGAGATTATTAAAAGGGTCACTGGAACTCTCAAACAGGCCGAGGGTTTACGGGAAAAAGCCAGGAGCACATTACAAGATGCCAAGCTAGATGTGCCAGGTCAAGATGGGACCGCTGAATCATTAGGTTCCGATCCTGATGGAGATATCCAAAGATTGAGAGACTTAGCCGCAAAACTGGAAACCACCGAGGAAGAAAGAAAAAAAATTCTAGAGTCTATGCGTTACATAGCGAACGCGAGAGAAATCGGGAAATCTAACACAGCTTCTGAAAATATAAATAATCGCCTAGGGGTCGGAATAACTGCCCTAACGAAAGCTCCTCTTAGTTACAAAAAGGCTGAAGAACAGTTGCAGGGCATCAAGGATGTAGCGCAGTTTCATATTGAAAGCCTAAATCGGGTTGGCCTTAATGAAAAAGCGAAGCAAATCGAAGCAGAACGTGATATTGCATTAAAGACTTTGGAGACCAAAATGAAAGAGTATCGCGATAGCTTGAATGAGTATTCTCCCATCTAAGATGAGCATGTAATCAGTTTAGCATTTCTTGATGGCGGCGAATAATTTTTGTTTGTTTTCGTGCATGATTTTTGCGTTTTCAAGATGGGACTGTTGCCGAATAGCGTTTTTGTCACTTTTTGTCCAAAATAACCCTTATTTCTGCGTGGCAAAAACGACGATTTTGCCATTCGGCAACAGTCCCATTATTACTTGCCCACCATAACCATCCATGCCCCGCAGAACTAAAATCATCATAGCCGTCGGCGGAGGATTGCTTGCCCTCATAACTTCAAGGTAGCGCGGGATTACCCCGCATTAACATTGTTTTTGCGCTATTTTTCTGCTACACTGTATTATAATATGAACCAGACAACGAGAACAAAAACGATAGAATTGGCAACTCGCCCACAGGAACTTCTCATGCCCCGACGCGCGAAACTTCCTGAAAGTTTCCTTAAAGCCGCCGGCATCATCCGCGACCGAAAACAGAGGTTGGATTTGGAACGGCATGCCAGAAAGATGCGGTCTGAATGGCGGTAACGCATACCATGACATTTGATACCAACATTCTCATTGCCTATCTTGACAAAGAGGAACCTGCTTTCTCCTCCTGCAAGCGCTACAAAGAGTTGGGTGTCCCGTTTATTCTTCCTGCTATAGTTGAAGCAGAACTTTTGGCCTATCTGCATTGGAGTATGGAACAACGGAATGCCGTTGAACGATTCTTAGAGGACAATTTTGTTTTCGTGCCGCTTGACCGAGCCGTTGCGCGCATGACTGCAGAGATACGGAGGCAGACACGCCTCAAATCTCCAGACGCCGCGATAGCCGCAACGGCGCTTTTTACCAACACCCCTCTTGTTACTCGAAATGTCCGTGATTTCAAAAAAGTTCCCGGATTACAGGCGATGACTCTATAAATCACATGGGATCATGCGACTCACTTTTTATCCGCCCGCCGGAACGAACAAAAAGAGATTTTTGAGCGCATACAAAAAGCCGCAAAGCAATGCTTTAACGGCTTTCCCTGTTTGCCCCTTGCGGGGCGAGTCCGAAGGCGCTTGTGATACAATACTGGCAATAGGAAAAAGAAAGTCAGTGGAAAATAAACGGATTAGGACTTACGCATTTGCCTCCCAATTCTCCCTTTGTAAAGAGAGTACCCGCCTAACTTTTCAGAAAAAATTGGGCGGGGGAGGGATTTTATGGCTTTATTCTGAATCGGAAATCCTCCGCCCTTCGGACACCTCCTTTAGAAAAGGAGGAATAAGAACCAAACGCGTAAGTTCTACAGGAGTTAGCTTCTCTTTTTTGCTCTAGGTTTGGCCATACTCCATAATTCATACTTCGTAACTCATCTCCTCCATGCCCCGCAGAACTAAAATCATCATAGCCGTCGTTGTTGTTCTCCTGCTTACAGCGCTGGGGGTTTTCCTGTATTTTTTTCTAAAAAAGGAATCGGCCTTGCCTCCCATCGGCGGCACCTTCCCTCCGCCGACAGATGAGATTCCTTCTGCGGAAGAAGGGCCGCCGACCACGCTTCCGGAAGAAATTCCCGGGCCTTTTGAGCCGATTCTGCGCCAGCTCTCCAAAGCGCCGGTCGCGGGCTTTATGCTCGGCGCGCGAAGCGGCGAGCCAATCGTGCGCTATCAGGAGCGCGCCGCCGGAAACATCTATGAAATCGAGGCCGACGGCGAAGGAGAGAAGCGCCTCACGAACACCACGATTCCGAAGGTATACGAAGCGCTCTGGAGCAAAACCGGTTCCTCGCTTATCTCCCGTTACCTCCGCGAGGGAAGTGAAATTATTGAATCATTTTCCGCGCGCGTCGTCCCCAGCACCTCCGGAACGGAGGGAGAGCTTCAGGGCACGTTTTTGCCGCGCGGCATCCTCTCCGCGGCCCTCTCTCCCGACGGCAAAAAAGTTGTGTACGTGCAGGAGGAAAACGGCGGTTCCTCGAGCATAACAAGCGATATAAACGGGGAGAGGCGGGAAAAAATCTGGGAATCGCCCGTCAAGGAGTGGCTCGTCTCGTGGCCGGCGGCACAGAGAATCGCCCTTCTCTCAAAATCCTCCGGCCTCGCTTCCGGACTCCTCATCTCCGTTGACCCGAGAAACGGAGTCAAAACGCTTCTCCTGCGGGCAATCCCCGGCCTTACGGCGCTTATAAATCCGGTGAAACCCTTGGTGCTCTATTCGGCAAGCGGCCAAACAGGCATTACGTTTTCCCTTCTTGACGAAACGAGCGGCAGGAGAAGTCCGATTCGCCTCACCACGCTTCCGGAAAAATGCGTCTGGACTAAGGACGGGGAGCGCTTCTATTGCGGTGTGCCGAGGGTGATTCCGCAAGGAACGTACCCGGATGTCTGGTACCAGGGGGTCATCTCATTTGAAGATGAGGTGTGGAGTTCCGCTCCGGACACTGGGGCCGACGAGCGCATACAAGACATCAGCGACAAACGCGGCCTCCCGATTGACCTTATCAATCCGGAAATCAGCGCCGATGAAAAATTTCTCGTCTTCATGGACAAGAAAAGCGGAACGGTGTGGAGTCTGCAAATGAAAGAATAGCTTTCTAGCTGGCTAGCTTTTTAGCTTGCTAGCTTACTAGAAAAGAATGGGGGTAGAAATGGGAGGTTGCCCATCGACATGTAAGAATAAGGTGATTCTCAAAACATCTCTTTCGTAAACTCCGCTCGTCCTATCCCTGTGCAGGAGCACAGGGCGTTCGGCGAGCGGAGTTTCCTTTAAGAACCCTCGGTTCTCAACGCTCGCTCGCAGACTCGCTCACTGCTCTCCTCCACGGGGAAACTACAGTTTCCCCGACCCCTTTCGCTGACCCGCCATTCATCCCTGCCTAGGAAGGCAGGGAGTTCTGGCGAGTCATTAAAGCTAAGTAGCTAAAAAGCTGATAGCTAAGAAGCTTTGTCCTCGACATATTTTATGACTACCCGCCGCCTCTCTCCCTCGCCGACAGACTCGGTTTTGAGGTCCGCCGCTTCCTGAAAGAAAGAATGTATAATCATGCGGTTATAGCTTGACATCGGTTCAAGTTCAACATCCGTCTTAAAGGAGCGGGCTCTCTCTCCCATGATTTTGGCGAGGTTTTTGACGCTTTCGGCGGCGGCCTCCTGGTACCCGTTCACGTCAATGAAAAACGACGGCTCTTTTCCGTTTTCCCCGCGGGAAGCCGTTTCGCTTACCGCTTGCCCGGACGCTTTTTTTGCCGCGGCTTTGGAAGAGACGATTTTTTTCACGATGTGATTCAACGCGAAGAGATGCGCGCCTCTCGTTCCGATAAGCATGTACGAATCCGGGGTCCGCACTGAAAAGCACTCCCGCCCGCCGGAATTTGTCACCTCAATGTCGTCAACGCCGATGTTCATTTTGCCGAGCAGATTGACGATAAACCTTTTGATGTCTTCAGTGTTCATAAAAATATCGAATTTCGAATACCAAATGCCTAAAAATGACAGTCTTCTGTCGTCCCCGCGAAGGCGAGAATCCAAAGTTGATTCTGGTTCCCCGTTTTTGCGGGGATAACATTAGGAAACGTCAATTTTCGAAATTCGAGATTTGGCATTCGATGTTTTGTTAATCACTCCCGCGGGTTTGCTTGGTGGATTTTCGCCAAAGACCGGCGGACGATGATTTCCTGTCCGACGGTGAACAGACTACTGGTTATAAAATAAAGCGCAACTGCTCCGGAAACCGCGTACGCGACGAACGCCATGAATACCGGCAACACATACTTCATTTGGAGGTGCATGCCGCGCGCCAAATCATTCCCGAGCGAGGGGGTGTCGGTCTTTGCCGGAGCGGGCGGCATGGCAAAGTGTCCTTGCAATAATTGGGCCGCGCCGGCAAGAACTGCAAGCGGCAAACTCTTTTCAAGAATGTTGATGCCCCCGAAATTCACGTCTGGCGTTGGGATTGGCACAAACGAGTAGAGGAGAGATGGATCAACGGCGGGCAGTCCTCCTTTATAAAAAACGTAGTAGAGCGCGATAACGATTGGGATTTGGATGAAGAGGGGGAGAATTGCGGAAAAAGGATTAATCTTCTTCTCTCGATAGAAATCAAGCATCGCCTTGCCTTGCGCTTGCTTGTCATTCTTATACCGCTCTTTGATGCGCCCAAGTTCCCCCTCATGCGTCTTCATTTCAAGCTGAAACTTTGCCGCCTTGTGAGAGAGGGGGGAAAGAAAGAGTTTGACGAGAAATGTGAAAAGAATCACCGCGACGCCGACGGAGTGCCCGGGAAGTATGCCGATTAAAAAAACAAGTCCGTTGTAGAGCGGAACATAAAAAACCACCTTAAGCAGTGCAAGCATGCGACCATTCTAGCCCAAAGCAGGCAAAGTTCAAAACGAACGAACCCGCCAAAGTCCGCCCGCGCCGCCCCATACGCTATCTTTGTCCACGCCGGATAAACGCCGCGCCGTCCAGAAATTCCCGCTCAAGTTCCTTAAACGTAAGCGCGAGCGTCCCCTTTTTAACCACCGCGGCAATGGAGAGGCCGCGCAGGTCTTCTTGGTGTGCGCGCATAAGGTGATACATCCTCCTTCTGAGAAGATTGCGCAAAATGGCTTTCTTGTACGCAGAGGAAGGAACGACCACCGCGAACTTTTCCGCTCCGGCGGGAACGCCCCGGAACCGGAGCAGAAAATGCGCCGTGTGCGACGCCCTCGCATTTCGAAACTGTTTGAAGCCTTCTGCGGTCAGTCGTTTGGATTTGGGCAACATAAACTAGCTTGTTAGCTTACTAGCTTCTTAGCTAGTTAGCTTCAATCCAAGAGCTAGAAAGCTAAGAAGTTCGACTAGCTAGCGGTAAGTTTTTTCCTTCCTTTGCCGCGGCGTCGCGAGAGCGCCTTTCGCCCTCCGGATGTTTTCATCCGCGAGAGAAACCCGTGGGTTCTCGCGCGTTTTTTTCTTTTTGGCTTATAGGTGAAGCTCATATGAAAAACTGGAACTTGTAACAGTAACACATAACCGGAACCACACAAACGAATTTCCCAGCAAGGGGGTTTTGCTACTATAGGACTTACGCAATCGGTGTCATTCCCGTGAAGCTTGTCCTCGCGAAGGCGGGGAACGGGAATCCAGGGCGTTAAAAAACGGCCAAATACTGGATTCCCGCCGTAGCTTGCCCTCGACCTGATCGGGGACGGGGATGACAGAAAAGGAAGAAATGCGTAAGTCCTATACTAGTTCCTGTTATTTGTCCCAGTTGTAGTTATTCACTTTCTGTCCCCACATTATTAACATAATACTGCGTTTTTCACAAGTTTTTCGTTTTTGTTCTCGGTATATACTAGTACCAATCAAGAACTGGAACCTACAACAGTGGCTGGCGCTGAAAGAATACGGCGAACGACGGCTGGTTGTTCAGTTACAGTGTTATGTGTTCCAGTTACAGTTCTGTTGCTATGAACGACGTCAAAAAACTGTGGGAAGGCGCGCTCACGGAAATTGAGCTCTCCGTCAGTAAAGCCAATTTCACGACCTGGTTCAAAGAAACTTCCATTTCCCGGATTGAAGAAGGGGTGGTGTATCTTTCCGTACCCAATACATTTGTAAAGGACTGGCTACTCAATAAATATCATAAATTCATTCTCCGGTCGCTCCGTAATACATCCGACCACATTAGGGCGCTTGAGTATACCGTGGCGAGGGAAGAGACGCGCAGGCGGGAACCGGTGGTGGTTCCGTTTGATTCAGCCCTTCGTACGCCAGAACTCCCGATACAAGATTACTATGTGGATAGGGAGACCAACCTGAATCCCCGATACACGTTTGATTCGTTTGTGGTCGGCCCGTTCAACGAACTTGCATACGCGGCTGCTTTGGCGATTATTAAAAGTCCCGGCATTACCTATAATCCGCTTTTTGTGTATGGGTCCACTGGACACGGGAAAACGCATCTTATTCAAGCAATAGGGAACAAAATACGTTCTCTGTTCCAGAATTACCGCATTTTTTACATGACATCCGAAAAATTCTCCCAGGAGTTTTTTAGCGCCATGCAGAACAACCGCATCCCCCAATTCAAAGAAAAATATCGCCAGTATGACTGCTTTATCATGGACGACATCCAATTTTTCTCGGAAAAAGAGCGAAGCCAAGAGGAACTCTTCCATCTTTTTAACGAGTTATACGCGCACAACAAACAAATCATTTTCTCCTCCGACCGGCACCCGAATTACATTCAGGGTCTTGAAGAGCGGCTCAAATCCCGCTTCGCGGCAGGCATGACCGTGGATATTCCGCCTCCGGATCGGGAATCGCGAGTTTCCATTTTGAAGGCGAAGGCGCGCCTTATGAAGTTCAACCTCGCCGACGACGCGGCCGAGTATATATCGGCAACCATTGAGGGAAACATACGCGAGCTTGAAGGAATGCTCAACTCCATTATGATGAAGACGCAAGTGAAGGGAAGGGACTTGGCTTTTCTTGAAATCAAAGCGATTCTCAAGAATACCAGCAGACCCCAAAAGGCCCTCTCCGTAAAGGAGATTACGAAAGTAATCGCCGATTTCTACAACATTGACGAAAACCACATCTACGACAAAACCCGCAGAAAGGAGGTGGTGAAGCCAAGACAGCTTGTTATGTATATCCTGCGAGAGGACTGCCGGTTCTCTTTCCCGTTTATCGGACAAAAACTCGGCGGGAGAGACCACACAACAGTGATTCACTCATGCGAAAAGATAAGAAAAGAAGTTCTTGAGGACCCAAATTTGCTTCAAGAAATTAATCAAATCCGCGCGCTCTTGTAGCGCGGCGAAGGGTCTTGTGGACACGCTCTGCGCGAAACGACGGATATGCTGGGGAAAACCTCGCGCAAGGAGAACCGAAACAAAAAATTTCCCCATCCTCTCATACTTTTTCCACACCATTGTTCCCACTGCCCGAAGCAAAGGAGTATGCCCTGCCAGACAAAAACAAATCTATTCATCTATGCACACCGCTCATCAGCATCAGTGTTGTAATATTATTAAAAAAAGAAAACATAAGCCGTATTGATAGACGGCAGGAGGAATGATAATCGGCAGAAGAAAGTTTTGTTAGTTATGATAAAAATGGCATGAAAATAGAAGTTATTAGGGAGAAATTACAGACCGCCGTTCAAAAAGCGCAACGGCTTTCCTCAAAACATCTTTCCTTACCCATTCTTTCCAATGTGCTTCTTGTCGCGAAACATGGTTCCCTTCTTGTCCGCGCGACCAATCTTGATATGGGGTGTGAATATCTGTTGCCGGCGAAAGTGGAAAGGGAAGGGGCTTTAGCGGTTCCTGCCGGTGTCTTTTCCGCATTCGTTTCCAATCTTAGCGGAGCTCATAGTGTTATTTTAGAGGGTGATACTGATAAGTTGATTGTTTCAGGGGAAGGAGCGCGAGCGGTTATTAACGGGGCGAAAAGCGACGACTTTCCCACAATTCCAAAGCCGGAAGGCTCATTTTTTGCGCTGGACCCGCAGTCGCTTCTTAAGGGGCTTAGATCCGTCTATTATGCCGGCGCGTTGGGAAATCTTAAACCCGAGTTATCAAGCGTCTATTTGTGCGCCGATGGGGAAGAACTCGTGTTTGCGGCTACCGACTCTTTCCGGCTTGCGGAGAAGAGAATTCAGTTTAAAAAGGCCTCCGTGGCGTTCCCGCCAATGCTTCTCCCGATTAAAAACGTCGTAGAGATTATTCGTTTGCTCGAGGAAGAGAAAAACGAGGTGCGGACGTTTGCGGGTAATGGGCAGTTCTCCATTGAGGGAAACGGACTGCTCTTTACCTCGCGGCTCATCGAGGGCGTTTTTCCGGATTATAAACAGATTATTCCGAAGGAATTTGCGGCAGAAGCCATTGCATTGCGGGAAGACGTGCTTTCGGCGCTGAAGCTTATCTCGCTTTTTTCTGACCGCTTTAACCAAATGACCGTCCGTATGGACCAGAAAAAGAAGTTGATTGAAATTTCGGCGCGGAGCGGTGAATTCGGGGAAGGAAAATCGTCAATTCACGCCGCGCTCACGGGCGAATCCGCGCAAAGCAATTTTAACTACCGGTACATAACTGACTGTCTGCCCTCCATCTCGTCGGACAGTGTTGTTTTCAGGTGGACCGGGGAAGGACGGCCGCTTCTTTTAGGCGGCGTCGGAGACAAATCGTTCAGATATCTCGTGATGCCGATGAACCGCTGAAGGTGAATTTTGAATATCGAAAATACTGGATACGCAGCAGGAACCCCAATAATCATTTTAACTATATTAGGACTTACGCAATCGGTGTCATTCCCGTGAAGCTTGTCCTCGCGAAGGCGGGGAATGGGAATCCAGGGCGTTAAAAAACGGCCAAATACTGGATTCCCGCCGTAGCTTGCCCTCGACCTGATCGGGGACGGGGATGACAGAAAAGGAAGAAATGCGTAAGTCCTATATATATTTCTTGTTTTTCGAGATTGGGTATTCGAAATTCGAAATTAATCTTCGGTGAAGATGGTTAGAACTCAACTCAAAATGAATGGAGTAGCCAAGCCCTGTATTCTTCTTATTCGCGGCGGTTTATTTTGAAGGGACTGTTGCCGAATAGCGTTTTTGTCACTTTTTGTCCAAAATGGGACTGTTGCCGAATAGCGTTTTTGTCACTTTTTGTCCAAAATAACCCTTATTTCTGCGTGGCAAAAACGACGATTTTGCCATTCGGCAACAGTCCCCTGAAATGAGCTCTAGTCGGTAACAGTAAACTTCATTGAGTTTTGGCCTTTGTTTTGGAAAATATCATAGACAACCGCGGTAAGCTCGTTGCTTAACGAGAGGGCGGACTCGAAGTCTTCCGGCAGGAACGAGAGCTGCCAGGGGTCTTTTGCGCTTGAACCAATGAATGTGCCGTTTATAAAGTAATGGACACGCGAGATGGGGAAGCGGGATGAGGCGGAAATCTGCGTCATCGCGCGCTCATTTCTCTTCAAAACCGCGCCAAGAGGGGGGGCGGTAATTGAAACGACGGGAGCGAATTCCGGCCGATGCAGGTCGTCAACTTCGGTCGGGACAGAAGCGCTCGTTTCGTCCGAGAGTCCCTGCTCGGCCGCCCATTTTCTAACTGCATATTCCCAGTGTTCAAATTGGGGGTCCTCCTGCGGAGCGGAGGTTCTTTGGATTGCTGGGTTGTTCTTGTCAATCCAATACAAGGTGGAATGCACTTCTCGCAGTGCGCGTTCTTCGCGGAGTTCGACCGGCGTATATTCCGTCGCGAGTTTTCCCGAGAGTTTGTCCACGAAATACGTTTTTCCGCCCTGCCAAATGCCGCGTAGAATGGGTGGAAGCGAGGAAACCTGTTTCTCGAGCGGTTTTTCGAAAGACACCGATTCTCGACGTTCCAAAGCCTTGCTCATAAACGCATTCCAGAGTGGCGCGACAATGTACGCCGCTATTTTGTGCATTGGGCGGTTGTCGTTGTTCCCCGCCCAGGCTCCCACAACAAGGTTGGGAGTGTAGCCGATGATCCACGCATCGCGAAAATCGTTGGTTGTGCCGGTTTTTACCGCGACGTCCCGACCGGGGAAGTACAATGGAGAGCGCTCTCCGAACGCCGGCGCTCTGGCTTTGTTATCCGAGAGCATATCGGTGATGGTGAGGGCGGTTTCCTTTTTGAGTACGCGCTCATCGGTATTACCCCATTCTTCAATGACCGCGCCGTTTTTGTCCTCAAGGCGAAGGATACCGCTTATCTGTCGACGAAGGCCTCCCGCGGCGAATGTTCCATATGCGCCGGTTAGTTCAAGCAGACGGACCTCCCCGCCGCCAAGGACCAAAGTGAGTCCGTACCGGTCGGTGCTCCCCAGCGTGGAGAGCCCCATGTCTTTGGCGAGTCGGAGCGAGTTTTTGAGCCCCGCAAGATAGAGTACTTCTATTGCCGGCACGTTTACCGATTGCGCCAGGGCGCTTCTGAAGGTCAGAGGGCCGCGGTAGGTGCCGTCGTAGTTTTCCGGCTTGTAGCACTTGTCCGCGTCTTCCGGGCGCTTGGGAGTGCCGTCCGGATTGCATTCGGTTGAGAATTCTATCGGAAGGTCGAATACAATCGTTTCCGGCGTGTATCCCTTCTCAAGCGCCGCGGCGTACACGAACGGCTTGAACGCGGAGCCGGGCTGGCGGTGGGCCAAGGACACGTTGAAATTGCCGTCAATTTCCATATCAAAGTAATCGCGGGAGCCCACCATCGCGAGAATTTGTCCCGTCGCGGGGTCGAGGGCGACCAGTGCCGCGTTCTCGGCGTCAAATTTTTCCTTGTTCTCCAAAGCGTATTTTTTGACCGTTTCTTCCGCGATTTTCTGGAGTTCGTAATCAAGAGTGGTAATCACCGTAAAGCCGTTCTCTTCAAGCGCCTCCCGTCCGTATTTCTCTTCAAGGTATTGGCGGATAAAAATTATAAAGTGGGGCGCAAGAATTCCCGCTTCGGTGTTTGGCTTGAAAAATGACGCGCACGTGACGTTTTTTTTGCCGCTCGCCGCAGTGTTGGTTTTAGGCGCGCCGGACGTTTTTTCATCCGCGGTAGAGGGCGCGCAGATGACTTCTTTTCTCGCTTTTTCGTACTCCGTTTCCGTAATAAAGCCAATTTCCTTCATGCGGCGCAGCACCAGATTTTTTCGCTCCTCAAGCTCATCGCGGTGGTTTCCGTATGGGGAGAAATACGTGGGAGCGTTGGGAAGCGCGGCGAGATACGCCGCCTCGGCGGCGGAAAGGTCGCGCGAGCTTTTCCCAAGGTATGCTTGCGACGCTTCCTCTATGCCGTAGAGCGTCCCGCCGTAGGGGATTTCGTTGAGATACAACGAAAGAATGGTTTCCTTGTCGAAGGATTTTTCAAGACGCAGCGCGAGCATCCACTCCTTGAGTTTTCTCGAGATTTTTTTCTCGTTCGTAAGCAGTGAATTCTTAACGACTTGCTGGGTGATAGTGGAACCGCCTTGACCGCCGAGCAAATTTCCGCTGAATAGGTTGGCGGACACGGCGCGAAGAATTGCTTTAATCCTAACGCCGCGGTGCTGCCAGAATTCGCTATCTTCAATCGCTACGGTCGCGTTTTTGATGTTCCTGGAAATTTCGCCGTACGGAACCACCGTTCGCTTTGCGTTTTTGTGCAGATCGTAGAGGAGCAATTTTCCCGTACGGTCGTATATCTTCGTCGACTCACTCACTTTTCTTGTTTCAAATTCAGATAAACTAGGAAGTTTCCACGATGATACCCAAAGTACAAAAAATCCCGTTGAGAGCAGAGCTCCCGACAGCGTTAGTAATATGATGCTACGGATAACGCGGCGACGCTTCCTGTGATGCGGCATAGCGAGAATGGTAGCAGAACTAAAACACAAAGCACAGTGTTCAAAAAACCAAACAAAACACAGTTCACAAAAATCCAAAAAGGGAAGAGTTTGTGCTTTGTTTGGTTTTTTATGCGGTCTGCGTTTTGGAAAGTTTGGAGGGGTTGTGTTATCGTATGGTCATGTCATTTTCGCTAAAACACAAAAGATGATTGTCGATGACACCGACATACAGGAGCTCCTCACACGGGGCGTGGAGAGGATATATCCGTCTCAAGAGGCGCTTGAGGCGCGGCTCAAAAGCGGCGATATGCTTTCCATTTATTACGGCATTGACCCGACAGGGAACACTCTCCACCTCGGACACGCACTCAATCTCCTGAAGCTGCGAATGTTTCAGAACCTCGGACACGAAATCATCATCTTGTACGGCGGCTTCACCGCGCAGATCGGCGACCCGACGGATAAACTGGCCGCGCGGCAGCCGCTCGCTTCCGAGCAAATTAAAAAAAATGCCGCCAATTACAAAAAACTCATCGGAAAGATTCTTGATTTGAAGAAAACCAACGTCAGGTTTTTGAACAACGAGCAGTGGAGCAATAAACTGAAACCGAAGGACGTACTGAATCTTGCGGCGCATTTCACCGTGTCGCAACTCTTAGAGCGCGACATGTTCCAAGAACGGCTTAAGCACGGCAAGGAAGTGCGCGCGAACGAACTTCTCTATCCCGTGTTTCAAGCCTATGACGCCGTTATTATGGACGTAGACATCCAAATCGGAGGGAATGACCAAACATTCAACATGCTTGCCGGCCGGACACTGATGCGAAAGATGAAAAACAAGGAAAAATTTGTCATGGCAATGAAATTGCTTGTGGACCCTTCCTCGGGGAAGAAAATGGGAAAGACAGAAGGCAACATGGTAACGCTCGAAGACGCTCCGACTGATATCTACGGCAAAGTCATGAGCTGGCCAGACGCCATGATACTCCCGGGTTTTGAACTATGCACTCTTGTTCCGGTCGCGGAGATTGTTTCGGTACGGCAGAAACTTGAAGCGGGAGCGAATCCAAAGGAATCTAAAATGCGCCTAGCCCGCGAAATTGTCGCGCTTTGTCATAGTGAAGAAAAAGTTCGAAAGGCGGAAGAGAGTTTCGTGAAAACCTTTCAGGAAGGAAAACCGCAGGAATTCATAGAGGTGCGTCTGTCGGGGCAGAGTGTCTCGGATGCGCTTATAGAGAAAGACGTCATTGCTTCCAAAAGCGAGCTTCGCCGCCTGCTTGGCGAAGGAGCAGTCATCAATCTGGATGGAGGCGCTAAAATGGGAGAAGATTTCCTCAACGTTGCGGTTGCGGGGAGATATCGCATAGGGAAACGCCGGTTTGTCAGAATACAATAAGAAAAATCGCCGGCATCGGCCGGTGATTTTTCTAGAGCGGGTCTACGTCGTCGAAGGTATCCTCAAGCATATCCGGGTCAAGTTCCTTTTCCTCTTCTCCTGCCGTTCCTTCTTCCGCTCCCGGGGTAACGGTGTCTTCATCCATTTCTCCGGAAGTTCACCTTATAGGACCACCGCCATTTCGGTGAACTTTGTGATTGGTAAACTTCATTAGGCACTTCTTATCGCTGGGGTCATTTGTATCAATACCGTAAAATTTTGCAAGCAACCGAAGCTGTGGATAGCCAACTGGAACAGGTAACTGGAACTTGTTACTGGAATGGGAACATGGAAGAAGGCGAATCTCCATGGTTCCAATTACTTGTTCCAGTTATTTGTGCCGGCACGTTCTGACGCAAGGCACGTAAGTCCCACCGCAATCGCGTCGTATTCATCGTCAAACCGCTTTTTCTCGGGAAGGGCAATTAATTTCTTTATCATCTGCGTTACCTGCCTCTTGTCGCTTTTCCCGTAGCCAGTGACCGCAACCTTTATCTGAAGCGGCGTGTATTCATGTATCGGAAGTTGCGCTCTTGCCGCTTCGACCAGAATGGCTCCGCGCGCTTCGGCGACAGATATGGCCGTTTTTCGATTTGTTGTGAAAAACAACGTCTCAAGAGCGACCGCCTCGGGCTTGAATTCATCCGCCACTTTTCTTATTGCAGTAGCGATGTTAAGCAGCCGATTCGCGTGCGAGAGCTCTTTCGCTGTTTGAACGCAAGCGGAGTACAGAAGCATCTCTTTCTGTCCAGGGAGCTTCTCAAGTACGGCGACACCAAGACGGTTGTAACCGGGGTCTATCGCAAGTACGCGCATAGGTAATTAACTTATCACGGTAACGAGTAACCGGGACATGTAACCACAGAAAGAATATACAAAAATATGCCCACTGTGCCAGTTCCAGTTACTTGTTACGGTTCCAATTATTTATTCGGCGTTGGTTATAACTTCCTGCACGTCCTCATTCGCCTCGAGCGTTTCAACAAGCTTGTCCAGCTTTTCCAAATCTTCGCCCGAAAGCGGGGTTGTTGTTGTCGGTTGATAGCGGTTAGTCGTTGGTTCTTTCCGGAACGCCCATAGAGCGGCGCCGGGGGAGGCAAGATTTCCGCCATATTCTGCAAGCAAGTGCTTTATCCCTCCCGCCGCCCGATTCCTGCTGTCGGTAAGCGCCTCGATAAGCAAGGCAACACCGCCCGGTCCGTATCCTTCGTACATGACAGCCTCAAGGGAGCCACTGCCTTCCCCCGCCTTTTTTATCGCGCGTTCAATGTTGTCGCTCGGCATATTTTCCTTCCTCGCGCGCTCTATTGCCGCGCGAAGCGCCGGCGCGTCCCGATTTCCCTTGGCGGCTCTCGCTTCATTGGCGATGAGTTTTGCGTACTTTGAAAAAATCTGACTTCTTTTCGCGTCAGTCTTACCTTTTTTCAATTTTATCTGGCTCCACTTATTATGGCCTGACATATATTTTCCAATTTTTCTATTAGTAGAAACGTTCGTTATAGCAGCGTCTGCTTAAATCCCTGCACATGCGAGAAAGCCTCCGGCGTCACGCGCCGGCCGCGGGGCGTACGCTCGAGAAGGCCTAGCCGGATAAGATAAGGCTCGTGCACCTCCTCAATCGTTGACTCTTCTTCAGAAAGAGCCGCGCCAAGCGTGTTGAGCCCTACCGGGCCGCCGCCGAATTTTTCTATAAGCACGGTAAGGAGCGCGCGGTCAGATGGATGAAGCCCCAGTTCATCCACCCCCAAGAGCTTCAGGGCGCCCAGCACGGAATCCTTGGTTAGTATGAGCGATTGCTTTACCCGCGTAAAAGTTTCGGAATCACTGCCTTCTCCGCGAACTCCGCGAACTGTTTTGGCAATCCTTTCTGAAGCAGAGGTATTATCCGCGTTGAAATTTTTGTTCGGGTGAACCTGCGCGAAATCACGCGCTCGCTTGAGGAGATAATTGGCGGTGCGGGGCGTAAAACGACTGCGCGTCGCGACTTCGCGCAGCGCTCCCTCTTCCGGTTTAATGCCGAGGATATTCGCCGAACGGCGGAGAATTCTTTCAATTTCTTCTTTCGTATAGTACTCCAAACGGAACATACCGCCACTGAATCGGGAACGGAGCGGGGAAGAAAGCAGTGAAATGCGCGTCGTGGCCGCAATGAGTGTGAACGGAGGCAAGTCCAACTGTACCGTCCGAGCAGAGGGGCCCTTGCCGATGATGATGTCGAGCCGGCCTGATTCCATGGCGGGGTAGAGAATTTCCTCAACTTGCTTTGACAGCCGGTGCGCCTCGTCTATAAAAAGTATGTCGCCGGATGAAAGGTTGGTGAGAATTGAGGCAAGATCGCCGATACGCTCGATAGCGGGGCCGGAGGTAATTTTAATCTGCGCGTTTATTTCTTTGGCGATAAGATGCGCGAGCGTCGTTTTTCCAAGTCCCGGCGGTCCGTAAAAGAGAAGATGTTCCGGCGAGTGTTTGCGCTCCTTGGCCGCGAGAAGGAGAATTTTGAGGTTCTCCTTTGTGTTTTCTTGTCCAATATAATCATCCCACTCAGACGGGCGGAGAGCTTGGTCCAAAAACAAGTCATTTCGGAGAGAGAGGTCGGGCGGTTTTTCCTTTTGCTTCGGCATTTTCTTCCGCATATCGTCTAATTGTACGACTTTATGGGCGAATACACAACGCGCGACACGCCAAAAGACGAAGCGGTGTAGCCGTTTCAAGACCGAAAGAAATCGTCCGAGAGCGCGAGGTCAAATTGACAGTCTACTCCTTGTATGCTACACTATCGGCGATAGGGGAGTGTGCACTTCCTTTTTGTTTGACAGAGGCACTCCTTTCGGAGATCGGCGGTTGTGCCATGTTTGCGGAGGAAATAGGAAACATACACTGTTCTGAATAGAAATCTCTAGGCGACCGGTCCGCTTCGAGCGGATTTCAAACAGGTGACCGAGGATGTTTTGGACATTCGCTTCGCGAGTCGCTCTGGAGCACCCCTCAGGCCTCATGTTAACTTTTGGTACACGTATTAAAAGTTTGATCGCTTAGAGATTTCCATTCGGAACTTTTCTGACCAGCGGCGGCAGAAGCGCAAACGCTCTTTTGCTTCCATACTACGCGCCGCACCAGTGCACGCAATGTTAACAACGCACCGCGGCATTCAAAAAAGAAAGAGTCAATCCAGCAGGACTGGTACTGAAACTTATAACAAGTGACTGGAACTTCAGACAAGAGATTTTCCGTACCAGTTATTCAGTTACCAGTTACCGTTACAGTGATTATTCAAGATTCACAACGCGCTCAAGTTCCTGCAGAGACGTGATTCCCATAAGAACTTTCAGGACCCCGTCCTGTTGCATGGTGGGAATGCCTTGCGAAGCCGCGGTCGCCGCGATTTCGCGCTCGCTTGGATTCTCTCGGGCGATTTTTTCTATTTCGCGGTCAACAAGAATTCCCTCAAACACGCCGGTGCGGCCCGTGTAACCGATATTATTGCACTTATCGCACCCTTTCGCGATCCAATATTTCTTTTCTTGAGGAATAGAAACGGCCTTTGGCATCGTTTTAAGAACTGATCCAATGCGTTTTTGGTCTGCTTCTGGAATTGGCCTTTCTTCCTTGCAGACTTGGCACAATTTTCGGACAAGTCGTTGCGCCATCGCGATGGTAATCGCCGATGCGATTGTTTTTGGGTCTACGCCAAGATCAATGAGGCGCGGAAAGGAACCGGCGGCATTGTTGGTGTGAAGTGTGGAGAAGACCAAATGCCCTGTAAGAGACGCGTTGATGGCGATTCCAGCGGTTTCTTCATCCCTGATTTCGCCTATCATGATGACATCAGGGTCTTGTCGCATGGCGGACCGGAGGCCGTTTGCGAAGGTATACTGTTTTTCCGTGTCCACTTGGGTTTGCGTGATGCCTTCCAAGTGATATTCCACCGGGTCCTCTATGGTAATGATTTTTACGCCGGGCACATGCACTTTGCGCAGGAAGGCATAGAGCGTCGTTGTCTTGCCGCTTCCAGTGGGACCGGTCGTCAGAATCATGCCGTTCGGTTTGGCGATTTCTTTTTTTACCGCCGCGAGGAGTATTGTATGCATGCCAAGATCTTCAAGCGACGCCGAGATTGATTTTGGGTCAAGCAGACGAAGCACAACTGATTCTCCGTAGGAGCCGGGGATAACCGAAACGCGCACTTCAAACTTTGTGTACCCCAAGTCAACGCTGAAGCGCCCATCTTGCGCCTGATTTTTGAGATTGAGTTTCAGTCTGGAGAGAATCTTGATGCGGGAGTTCGTCATGCCGTAGGTGGCCATATCAAAAAACGTAACATCCTGTAGAATGCCATCCAGACGGAAACGAAGGCGCGCGTGTTTCTCTTCCGGTTCAATGTGGACGTCGGAGGCATCAAGCGCGATCGCCGCCCCAAGAACAACTTCAACGATGCGCGAAATGCGGTTTTGCGTTTTGGAAGCGATAACCGCGTTTATTTCAGGAACAACCGCTCGCAGATGTTTGGTGTTCTCTGCCGCTTCCCTCACCGCGTTCACGCTCACATCCACCGTACCGGCGTAGATTTCCTCCTCGCGCGTGATTTCGGGGTAGTGTCCCCACGCCTTTTGCAGACTTTTCGTGGAAGCCATGTACAACTCCACTTGATATCCCGCCTCTCTTAGTTCTTTGAGCGCCTTTTGCACTTCTGCGGTATTGGGCGTGAAAATAGCGGTGCTGACTTTTTTGCCATTAATCGCAAACGGGGCAATTTTGGAAGCACGGGCTTTCTCTTCAGGGATAAGTCGAAGCGCATCGTTCTCTATGGAGATGGTCGCGAGACTTACATATGGCAGTCCGTGTTTTTGTGCGAGGAATTTGATAAGCTCTTCTTCTTCCTGCTGTTTTAACTCGTCAAATTCTCTCTGTTTTTTTTCGTCGTAAAATATCACCATAGACCTCCATTGTAACACCTTTCCTGATGAATTATGCATAAAAACAAGCCCCCTTAATTCAGAATTCTTAATTCATTATTCAAGAGACATAGCAGATACCTGTGATATTCTATGCCCGTGAAGACCAGTGTATACACTCTGGAACAGTTACAAACGGCCGCGCGGGATTTCATTCGCGCGCTAACCCCATTATCCAATCAAGCTACCGTCGTAGGACTTTATGGCGACCTTGGCTCGGGTAAGACGACTTTCACGCAAGCAATTGGCCGCGCGCTTGGCATTACTGATCCGATGCAAAGCCCGACATTTGTTCTTATCAAACAATACCCGTTGCCTGTTTCTAAACGCTATACGCTAAACGCTATACGCTATCTTATTCACGTAGACGCGTATCGGTTGAAGAACAGCGACGAACTCCGTAATCTTTGCTTTGGCGAGCTGCTCGCTGACCCCCGCAATCTCATCTTCGTTGAGTGGGCCGACAGAGTAGTCGATATACTGCCAGAAAACCACCGCAAGCTAAACTTCAGATTTATAGATGAAAAAACCCGAGAAATTTCTTTCTCTTAATTCTTCCTTATTAAAGGGAGCGCTGCTTTCTTAAGCAGGAGGGATTTTTTTCCGAACCAATTTGCTCCTCTTTACCCAAGTAAAGAGGGGCGACTTAGATAAATGTAATTGGCTTTACACATCCTTCTTAGAAATAGTACTGGAACAGATTACTGAAACGGTTCACGACAGTCTCCTTTCGCCGTCGGCAAAGGAGCGTCTGAAAGGGCCAGATTTCCTGAAAGGGGAATGAAAATTGAACCTTGAGAATCGTTCTGGATCTCGCCGGACGAACCGTCCTTGCTCTGTTTGTGGACAGAGACACGCTGGTCTTCGTGCAATTTGAAGTTCTCTCCCTGAAACAGTGGTTGCTATGGCGGAGGTCATGATTCTGGTTTCCTTGGATGAGCTTTTTCACAGAGATTGGAAGGCAGGCGTCCTTGTCTTTTTGGTTGACAACCTGCGTGAACGGAAGCAGGACAATCAGCCCGATAGCTCCGCAGCAGGTCCTGCCGCAGTAATGTCAAAGTCCGTTTGATAGTTAGTGCAGGCATCGAGTGGCCGATTCCATGGCGGAATCGGCTTTTTTGTTGGGCGGAAGTGCTACAATTATCTTATGCGCACCTGCGCGTTCATTGACGCCTCCAATTTGTTTTACGGCGGTGAAAAGAGTTTGGGCTGGAAGATTGACTATAAAAAACTTTTGGCGTACCTAAAAAAGAAGTATCTTGCAAGCAAGGTTTTCTACTTTGGAGGTGTTAAATCGCATAATTTTCCATTTAACTATCTGAAAGAGGAGACTGTTCCGGTGGTGACGCTGGGAAAATATCTCGCTAGAATTATCGCGAAGGAAAAGGATAGTTTATCAGAAGCTAAACTGATTCTTTTCGCACGCCACCTGCAATGGGCGCGGTTTTACTGCAAACTTCAGGAATTTTGTTATTTGCTTTATCTCAAACCGGTAAAGCGTTACGAACAGGAAGATGGTACACTTCGTCGGAAAGCCAACGGTGATGTGGAAATGACCTTTCGACCTATGAAAGAGATTAAGAGTTTTGATAGAGCGATCATTCTATCGGGCGATGGTGATTTTCTGCCCGTACTGCGGTATATAAGGGAAATCGAAAAAGAGAAAAAGAGGTGGTCATTCTTGCTCGTGGCCCAAGGACGGCAAAAGAAATCCGCAAATTTGCCGGAAGCAATTTTCGTGACTTTGAGTATTTGCGCGAGCTACTGAAAATGTCTGAGAAAAATTGAACGGCGCCCATATAGGATGCCGTTCAAGTCTAGTGTTGGTAGTCTATGCCACGGCAAAAAAAGTCAAGCATATGTTGTCCACAGAAGAAAACAAAGGGCAGAAAACAGTAGGTGGAGCAAAGAAACGCCTGGTAATTCTTGATGCTCATGCGATTCTCCACCGCGCCTACCACGCCCTGCCGGATTTTTCGTCGTCCAAGGGAGAACCGACGGGGGCAGTGTATGGGCTCGCAAGTATGCTCATTCGGATTATCGGGGATTTGAAGCCGGACTATATTGTCGCGGCGTATGATTTGCCGGGACCAACATATCGCCACGAGGCCTATGAAGGGTACAAGGCGCACAGGAAAGAGGCCGAGCCGGAGCTTAAAATACAGATGAAGCGCTCAAGGGATATTTTTCAGGCCTTTGGAATTCCGATTTACGATAAGCCCGGATTTGAGGCGGACGATATCATCGGGACAATTGTAAAAAACTTACAACCGACAACCTATAACCGACAACTGGAGATTGTGATTGGCTCGGGTGACATGGACACGATGCAGCTCGTGTCGGGGAGGCAAGTGCGAGTATATACCCTTAAGCGCGGACTTTCGGACACGGTGATTTACGACGAGGAGGGAGTTAAGAATCGTTTTGGTTTCGGGCCGGAGCATATTCCGGATTTCAAAGGGCTCTCCGGCGACCCGTCGGACAACATCAGCGGAGTTGACGGTATCGGCGAGAAGACAGCGACGGCGCTTATTACGGCCTTTGGTTCCATTGAGGAGATTTATAAGAAGCTAAAAGAAGACCCTGTAGTTTTCAAGAGGGCGGGAATCAAGGAACGAGTGGTGGAGCTTTTGAAAAAAGGCGAGGAGGAGGCAAGGTTTAGCAAAATGCTCGCGACCATTCACCGAGACGTGCCAATTAATTTTCAATTACCGGAAGAGGAGTGGCGTGAAGCGGTGGATTTGGGGGAGATTTTGAAGTTGTTTCGTGAGCTTGAGTTTAAGACTTTGGGAGCGAGAGCTCGGGAGCTTCTGGAGAAAAAAGCGGTACGGGTTGAAGAGGAAGGAGAATTGGATGGCGGAGCAGGAGAAGTAGACGGCACCCTCTTTGTCCCTCACAACCCGCGCGGGGTCAAAGAACTTGGCGTCATGCTTTCGCTCGTTGATTCCAACATCGCGAATCCGACCGTCGAGGAGATTTTGCGTTTTACCGAAGCCAAGACTTTAACCGACGCGCGCGCGAAACTTCTGCCTGAACTCAAAAGAAGAAATCTTGAAAAAGTTTGGAGCGGCATTGAAAAGCCGCTTATTCCAGTAACGGAAAAAATGATGCGACGCGGGGTGCTTATTGACACTCCATATCTCCGCGAACTTTCCAAAAAGCATCACAGAACCCTTAATGAGCTGGAAAAGAAAATTTGGAAGTTCTCCGGCACCGAGTTTAATGTCGCTTCGCCGAAGCAGCTTGGCGACATACTTTTTAATAAACTCGGCCTAAAGGCAAAAAACCAGAAGAAAACCGAAAAAACCGGCGCACTCTCAACCCGCGAGTCGGAACTTGAAAAACTGCGCGATGCGCACCCCATCATCCCGCTTGTTCTGGAGCACCGCGAGCTTTCAAAACTCCTTGGTACCTACATCGACGCACTGCCCGCTCTTGCCGATGGCACCGGTCGGCTTCACACCACATTTTTACAAATCGGCGCCGCCACCGGCCGGATGTCCTCGCGCGACCCCAACCTTCAAAACATTCCCAACAAAACGGAACTGGGGCGGGAAATTCGTAAGGCCTTTATTACAGAGAAGGGGATGAGACTGGTTTCCCTGGACTACTCCCAGATTGAGCTTCGGGTGGCGGCCTTTCTTTCGGACGATAAGAAACTCATTGAGATTTTCAAACGGGGCGAGGACGTGCACACCTCTGTTGCGGCCGAGGTGTTCGGTGTCGCTGGAAACAAAGTGCATCCTAATATGCGCCGGAAGGCGAAGGTTATAAACTTCGGGGTAATGTATGGGATGGGCGCCAATGCTTTACGGCAGAATCTTGGCGGTTCGCGCGAAGAAGCGCAAAAATTTTTGAGTGATTACTTCATGAAATTTTCCAATCTTGCCGCGTATCTTCACGAAACGAAAGAGGCGGCGGCCAGGCTCGGGTATACTGAAACTTTTTTCGGCAGACGCCGCTACTTTGACGGCTTCCACTCGCCTCTCCCTTACATCCGCGCCGCCGCCGAACGGATGGCAATTAACGCGCCGATTCAGGGAACGCAGTCGGACATCATAAAAATCGCGATGGTCCGGGCGGACGAATTTATAAAAAAGGAAAAATTAGTCGGCAAAGCGCATCTCCTTCTCCAAGTCCACGACGAACTTCTCTATGAAATGAAAGAGGAACTCGTCCAAACACTCGCGCCAAAAATAAAACAAATCATGGAGACCGTTCTTTCTCCAAAGGAGACCAAAGGCGTTCTTCTCGTCGCCGACATTGCGGTGGGGAAAAGTTGGGGAGAGATGAAACGAACATAGAACTAACAAGATTGAAGGCGTTCTCACGAAGATTTGGTATCTTGACTCAATCTTTCTATAATAGGACTTACGCGCTTGACGAATTATGACTACATCTCCGTTCTGTCATTCCCGCGTAGGCGGGAATCCAGGGCTATACGGTGTCATCTGAATTTCCCTTTTCAGGGGAATGACACCAAACGCGTAAGTCCTATATAAGGAAAGGCGCTATACAAAGTTCCTGCCCGATATGCAAGGGTTTGCCTGCGGGGCGATAGGGGCGATTCGATAAGAGGTCGTCTTACTTTTTTGCCGGCTTACTACTTGATACGTAATATCTTATACTATTCCCATGCTGTACCTTCTCTACGGCACCGATACCGACAAGACGCGCGAGAAAGCGAGGGCTCTTGTCGCAACGTTGCGTAAGAAAGAGCCGGAAGCCGAACTGTTTCGCGTTAATTCCGAGTATTGCAGCGATGCGCTGCTTCAAGAACTCGCCGCCGGCCAAGGCCTCTTCAGCAGCGCGTACATCATCCAACTTTCCTTTTTGTTTGAGAAACCGGAAATGAAGGAAGTCTTTTTGAATCGGTTGGAAGAAATCGCGCAGTCCCCCAATATCTTCATTTCCCTTGAGGGGGACGTGGACAAAAAAACCTTACTTATGGTGGCCGAAGTTGCCGAAAAGGTTCAATCCTTCGAAAAGAAAAAAACAGTCGGGAAGGCGGAGTTTAACATTTTCTCCCTTACGGATGCGTTTGGGAAGAGGGACAAGAGGAACCTGTGGGTATTGTTTCAAAAAGCGATCGGACGCGAAGCCTCCCCGGAAGAAATACACGGCATCCTCTTCTGGCAACTCAAATCAATGCTGCTCGCATCTTCTTGCGCATCGGCCGGCGAGGCGGGTATATCGCCGTTTGTTTTCCGCAAGTCAAAAGGTTTTCTCAAAAATTATTCCGCGGAGGAACTGCAGAATCTTTCCTCAAAATTCGTTTCGCTCTATCACGATGCTCACCGCGGCATCCACGATTTCAGTATCGCGCTTGAACGTCTTATTTTAACGCTGTAAATATGCGGTCTTTGTTTAGCATTTAAATTGATTGCTTGGTTCGCGCGATGAGCTTGGCGAGTCGAGATTTTTTTCGGTTGGCGGCTCCTTTTTTTACCGTGTGCCCCTTGGCCGCCTTATCGAAAGCGCTATAGGCCGCTCCAATAAGTTTTTGCGCTTCTTCGACTTTTTTCTCCTTCAAGAGCTTTTTTATTCCTTTCACCGCGCTCTCTATCGCTTGTTTGCGGCGTAGGTTAAACACCCGCTTCCTCTCGGAGCTTCGGTTTGCTTTTTTAGCTGAAGTGGTGATAGCCATGAATTAGATTTCTAGCTAACTAACTTTTTAGCTTCTTAGGAATGTCACGAGATTAGCAAAGAATTCTCAAAAAAGCAATGATTTTCAGTAAAAAGCTAACCAGCCAAAAAGCTGATATACTATTTTTATGATTTCATACATTTCAGGTGCGGTCATAGAAAAAAGCGCGCGGTTTGTCGTCGTGGACGCGGGCGGCATCGGATATCGGGTGTTCGTTACCGACGATACACTTCAACTCTTAAAAGCGGGTACTACGGTTACACTGAAGACACACCATGTCGTGCGCGAAGATGCGGAGGAGTTGTTTGGTTTCCTCGAAGAAGAGGATTTGAAGCTTTTTGAACTTCTTTTGGGCGTTCCTGGCATCGGACCAAAAACCGCGCTTAATATCTTAAACGTTGCGACTCCTGAAACGCTTCGACGTTCTATAATGTCAGGCGAGACCGCGTATCTCACCAAAATCTCCGGCATCGGCAGAAAAACCGCGGAGAAGATCATGGTGGAACTCAAGGACAAGCTGGGGCGCGGCGAGGAAGGCGAGACGCTCCAAGAAGAGGTGGACGTGCTGGAAGCGCTGAAATCTCTCGGCTATTCGCATGTCGAAGCGCGTGAGGCGCTTCACGCTGTACCTAAAGAGATTTTCGGCACCAGCGGCAAAGTCAAGCACGCCTTAAAAATACTCGGGAAATAGGCTGTAGCTTTTATCCACGTCCGCCGGTTAGCGACATAAATTTGGTTGGTGCGGATTCAGAAAGAGCTCTTTCTTAAGAGCTCTTTCTGCTGTTTGGGTGCGCACTTCCCATGTATGAAAAAACTACATGCGAAATCTCCGTGCTGTCGGGCGCGTGTGGTGAAGTTTGGAGCGCGTCGAAGGCAATGCGCATTCTGCAAAAAGACGTGGCGGCTCCGTAAGAAAAAACGAGGTCGGAGTCGTCTCCGGGGAAATTCGCCACTCCTCCTGCGCTTTCCCAATCATGTCATTGGGTCATCGAAAGCTCGAGCCGAAAACACAGAAAAGAGTCCATACGTTTCAACGGGAAATGGCCCGTGCGCGGGACCTTTTTTGTCGCACCGCTTCGCGGCCGATGCTTCCGGGCGCCGGGTCCGCTCATTCTCCTTACAGATGCCGCGCCCAAGCGCATCAAGTGGCGCTGGTATACGGTATTTTGCATGCTCATCAACCAAATTACTGTCGTAACACCACGGCCGCGGATAAAAGCTACATCTTTAGGACTTACGCAATCGGTGTCATTCCCATGAAGCTTGTCCTCGCGAAGGCGAGGAATGGGAATCCAGGGCGTTAAAAAACGGCCAAATACTGGATTCCCGCCTACGCGGGAATGACAGAAAAGGAAGAAATGCGTAAGTCCTAATCTTATTATTGCGAGAAAATATCGGTAAGAGCGGCGATAAGGGCATTGTTTTCCGCCCGTTTACGTGACGCGATGCGGAAAAATTCTCCGCGCAGGCCGACCTTATCGCCGCATGAACGAATATAGATGCCGTACCTCGCAAGCAGGCGAACGGTAAGATTATTCGCGGTTGAACCGTCCAAAAGTTCAACGAGGAAAAGATTGGCGCTGCTCGGATACACCTTAATATCTTTGAGAGTTGAAAGTTGCATAAAAAAGACATCGCGCTCGCGTATCGCCAAAAGTCTGGCCTTTTCGTACTCCTCCATAAATCCGCGATTATTCAGAAGATTGAGAAAATACTCGCCAAAACCGGAAACGTTCCAAAGGTAACCATTTTCAAGAAGAGAAGATACTCGTTTTTCGCTCATCACACCGTAGCTCAAGCGAAGCCCGGCGATGCCAAAATCTTTGGAAAGACTTTTTATGACCGCGAGATTAGGAAACTCCCTAACGAGCCGCGCGGAGCCCTGCAGTACGCGCGTACTGGTATTCGCAAAGTGAATAAAGCTTTCGTCTAAAATGACCGTTTGTATACGCTTTAATTGCGTTAAGAATAGACGCACATTACGCGCGCTTACGAAACCCCCATCGGGATTATTGGGATTAATGATGACCACAGTATCCGGCTTTTCTTTTTTCACTTGCGCGAGCAGGGTATGTATATCCAGTCGAAAGTCTTTTCTTTTTTCCAGCCGGTGCAAAATTATTTTTACTCCTTTTGGAACAAATTCAAGGTACGGTGAAAATGTGGGAACCGGCACGAGTATTTTTCTTCCGGAAAAATTGTGGAGCACTGCCTGTATTACTTCGGTCGCTCCATTGCCAACAAAGATGTTATCCCCCTTAAGAAAGGGGGTGGCCGAGTCTGCGAGGTCGGGAGTTGTTGACATCCCTCCTGCCGAAGACGGCAGGGCTCCCTTTAGTAAGAGAGAATGGGCCAGCTTTTCGGCGAGCGTGCGATTTTGAGAGGGATAAAGTTCTATCAATTTTCGGAGTCTTTTTATATTTCCAAGATTCCGCTTCCAGTATTTCAAAAACAAATCGGTGGCATGAGAGTTGGAAAGAAAGCAAAAATCATGCTTTACCGTTGCGCCGGCAATATCGCGGAGCATTGCCGGACTCGGTGAATGAGAACCGGATTTCTTTTTGATTTCTGCGAGTCTTTTAGCGAGTCTTTTTTCGGCGGCAGTAAGACGAATCGGCATGACAAAAACTTAACACTAAAATCGGAAGTGTACAAACAAACAACGCGCCGTACTCCATCATCTCTTTTTGTCTCCGCTTCGCGGCGGCGATTCCTCTGATTTCTGATTTTCTGGTAAACATATAACGGAGGATTCTCACCTCTTCCAGTTGCCGCCGGGATCGCGGGAAAATCGAGCGTCCCGCGCGAGACTTCGCGCGGTAAACCGTCGCACCCACAGGGTACTCCGGACAAAACGCCGAGGCGTCGCTCTGCCGGCATGTAAGCCAGCAGACTCAAGATTTTCAACGAACCGCGATAATATCATCATAGTCTGAACTTGATGTCAAGTAGAAAATGCCCCCATCTTGAGGGTATTATTGGACCAATGGAAAGAGCCCTATTTCTAGCCAAAAAATTGATCCCAAAAAAGGTCTTTTCGGGGCTTCAGCCGGCTTATCACTACGCTCTGGCTTTTCTGGGAGCACTCCTGTACCGTTTCCCTTCCCGTTCAATAAATGTCATCGCGGTAACCGGCACGAAGGGGAAAAGCTCGGTTGTTGAACTCGTCAGCGCACTTTTGGAGGAAGCGGGCTATAAAACCGCTCATGCCTCTACCATCCGTTTCAAAATCGGCGAGACAACGGAACGGAATCTGCACAAGATGACCATGCCGGGGCGCTTTTTTCTGCAGAGCTTCCTGCGAAAAGCAGTCAAGGCCGGGTGCACGCACGTCGTTATTGAAATGACATCGGAAGGAGCGCGGCAGTTCAGACACAAATTCGTGGAGTTAAACGCGCTTATTTTCACCAATCTCGCGCCGGAGCACATTGAATCCCATGGCTCGTATGAAAATTACGTCGCCGCGAAAGTATCCATCGCGCGGGCGCTTGAAGCGTCAAAAAAGCAAAATAAACTGCTTGTGGTGAATGGCGACGATAGGGAGGCGCCGCGTTTTTTAGAAGTGTTTGGCGGCGCGAGGATTTCTTTCTCCAGGCATGACGTCAGAGACGCGAAAATCACGTCGGACGGCGTCGCCTTTGACTGGAATGGAGTGCGTATACAGTCGACACTTCCCGGAGAATTCAGTCTATATAATATACTGGCGGCAGTCACCTACGCGAAAGCCGTCGGCATCCCAAAAGAGAAAGCGGCATTCGGTATCAGAAAGCTGGCGGGAATCCCGGGGCGCGCGGAAAAGGTCGAGGCCGGGCAGAGCTTTGATGTTATCGTGGATTACGCGCATACGCCCGATTCACTCGAAAAGCTTTACCAAACATATGCCGGCCAATACCGCCGCTGTGTTCTTGGAAACACGGGCGGAGGACGAGACTCGTGGAAACGTCCGGTAATGGCCTCGGTCGCGGAAAAGTATTGTGATGAGGTGATACTTACCAACGAAGACCCATACGACGAGGACCCGGAAAAAATCGTGCAAGAAATGGCGGCCGGCATGAAGCAAAAAACGCCGGCACTGATCCTCGACCGACGCGCGGCTATACGAGAATCCCTCCATCGCTCAAGCATAGGGGATGTGGTGCTTATCACCGGAAAGGGAACCGACCCGTACATTATGGGTCCGAGGGGGCGAAAAGAGCCGTGGGATGACGCCGCGGTCGCGCGAGAAGAGCTGGGGAAGCTTATAGCTGACCCGCCTGCGCCAACCAATCCGTATGCGAACACACGCCGATAAAGTGTTGGCGGACAGGCAGCTGGTAGCTTTTAGCGAAGGAAGATTCGCGTTACACTGTCCGTGGTGAGTTCTAGAGCTTGTGAAAAAACGATTTCAAGATTTCCGGACCGTTCCTGTGCAGCCCGGCGCATGACTTTGCAGCCGTCTTGGGTTTTTGAACAAGCTCTAAGAGATGGTTACAAAACTATTTTTAAGCGAAATTTAGGACTTTTTGTTCGAGACGAGGAAAGCCAGCAAAATGATTGAGGCGTAGCTCGGCTACGACGAAAATCATTTTGCGCCAGCTTGACGAAGTATCGGACAAAAAGGACAAATTGCAGCAAGAATAGTTTTGTAACCATCTCTAAGTACTCTACCCAGAAAAATAAGTATTTAAATGAAGGATAGTCCCCCACTTTTGATTTCAGGGAGCAAGGTTCGACCTTTTCCCGATTCAAGGGCAAACCTTGGGAAATCAAGAGCGAGGAACGACCTGAAATTTCACTACGAGGATGGATGACATAAAGTGGTTTTTCATGTTCTTGGTTGTTATGGGCGCTTTGTGGTTCATTGGCCTAAGCGCGGGTTCGGGACGTCCGGCTAAAACCGCCACCACCACTACAGCGGCGCGAGTAGTTTCTCCACCTCCCGCTCCCTCGAAGAGCCCTACACGGCAACCCGCGATGGGGAGCAGAAATGTTGGAGAAACAACATCCGGATTGCCGCAGGGATACGTCATTTCAGAAACAATACTCCCCGCGCCGCTTGACCCGAGCGTATCATATTTAAGCGGCAAGCTTTTTATCACCTCGGTACGGCGGGATGTTCGGGCGGGTCAGGAGTACGTTGTGGTGCAGGCTTCTTCAAAAAATACATATGACATTCCAATTACCGGACTCATGCTAAAGAGCAAGGTAACGACTCTTGAGGGAAAAATCCCCAAAGGATGGAGCTTTCCCTCCCCGACGAACCAAGGGGAGGGGGAAGTCGTGATGCTCCGGCCAGGTGAGAGGGCATACGTCATATCAGGACGCTCTCCGAACGGGCAATCGTTCCAGCAGAACACCTGCACGGGATATTTTGAACAAGGAATGAATTTTACTCCTCCGCTTCCGCTCCAGTGTCCGCGCCCCATAGATGAACCGCGCCCGACGGCGCCAAATACGTTGAGCGATACGTGCCTTGACTACCTCAAACAACTCCCCCGCTGCCAAGTTCCGCCCTTTACGGTCCCGACAAAGTTACGGGCCGATGGAAACTGCCAGGCGTTTCTCTTCAATAAAATCAATTACAATCAATGCGTGACGAATCATAGAAATGAGCGCGGTTTCTTCAAAGGCGAATGGCATCTGTATCTTAATAGGAACACGCGACTTTGGGAGAGTAAACGCGAAATTATAGAACTCTTAGACGAGAACGGGAGAGTCGTTGATAGAGAAACGCTTCGCTAAAACTCGCGGAATGCTCCGCCCATTTGGGCGAGGAGATTCATCAGTTCCTATCAAAAAATCGGAACAGCGCGATTCCCGCAGCTACTGCCACATTTAACGACCCCTTGCCGCCACGCATCGGTATTTCAGCCGTGGAGTCGCACCATTTGAGTATCCATTCGGGGACGCCCACGACTTCGTTGCCCAGAATTAGCGCCGCAGGGGTTCGGACTTTTACTTTTTTGTAGTCTACCGAACGGCTGTGCTGTTCGAGAGCGACGATACGAACATGTTTTTGCTTAAGTTCTCGCAAAAGTGCGCGGATGTTTTTTCGCGTCTCCCACAAAACGCTTTTTTCGGCGCCCAGAGAAACCTTGGAAAAGTCCTTGCGCGACCTGCCGAATCGGTCAACCGGAGCGGGTGTGTATCCGGTCAGATAAATTTTGGTTACCGCTATCGCATCCGCGCTACGGAATATGGAGCCGACGTTATAGACGCTACGAATGTTATGGAGAATGAGGAATACTCCTTCTTTGCCTTGAAGCACACTTCAAATGATTATATTCGCTGTTAACAAAATACAGTGAGATGGTTATAAAACTATTTTTAAGCGAAATTTAGGACTTTTTGTTCGAGACGAGGAAAGCCAGCAAAATGATTGAGGCGTAGCCCGGCTACGACGAAAATCATTTTGCGCCAGCTTGACGAAGTATCGGACAAAAAGGACAAATTGCAGCAAGAATAGTTTTGTAACCATCTCAGTGTCCAATATCCAAGCAAATAGTCAAACACAGGACACAAAAACCCAAAGGGAGAAGAGGTTTGTGGTTTGAGAAATTTGCGCTTCTGTTTGGTTTTTGAGTAGTTTGTGTTTTGCGCTTTCTCTTTATGGTATCATACCGGTATGCTCAATCCGTTTCCCGATCTTCTTACCTTTGGCTTTTTCGCGCCGCTTCTCCTGCGTCTCGCGCTCGGCGTTGTCTTTCTTGATTTTGGCCGTCACACGCTTACAAAGGGAAGAGCGCAACACGGCGCGCTCTTTGAAGCGCTCGGGCTCAAGCAAGGTACGCGATACACCACAACGCTTGGCACTTTTGAAATCGCAATTGCCATTATGTTTATTGCCGGTCTTTATACGCAGATTGCCGCGCTTCTCGCGTTTGTACTCTCCGTGACGGCATATTACCTTAAAGGCAAACACGGTGCGCATATCGAGCACCGCCGTCACTTATTTTTTCTTACCGCGGTGATTTCTCTCTCGCTTTTGCTTACCGGCGCCGGCGCTGTGGCTCTCGACCTGCCGCTCTAGAAAGAACCGACAACCGACAACCAACCACCTGCAATGAAAGGCGGAAGCTTGCCGTTGAAAGTCTTTGTCTTTCGTTGTAAGTTGTAGGTTGTTTGTTGGTGTATTCATCCCGCCCATAGCTCAGTTGGTAGAGCAGGTCCCTTTTAAGGACAAGGTCGTAGGTTCGATCCCTACTGGGCGGACATGACAGCAGAATTTATAAATCCGTTGGAAACTATAGGTTCCAACGCTTTTTCGTCTTTTTGATACGCCTGTTCAAGCTTCAAAAGTTCGGCGAAAAGAAGGGAGGGAACAGATTTTATTATAAGTCCATCGGCGACTTCAAAGCGGCCCCAAAAGAAGCCGAGGTACTCACGCTTCAAGCGAGGGGATGCTTTTTGATGGGACTGTTGCCGAATAGCGTTTTTGTCACTTTTTGTCCAAAATAACCCTTATTTCTGCGTGGCAAAAACGACGATTTTGCCATTCGGCAACAGTCCCTTGATATGTGTCATAGATGTTTCGAGAGAGATTAAGGACTTCTTGCGCGACATCCATATTAACGCTTCGCTGTTGCTCTAAAGCCGCTAACCTATCGTCTATTTGCTGAATTTCTTCGCCAATTTCCGCCCGTGTCCTTCTGAAATCATCGTCAGAAATCACGTTTGCGAACAATTTTTCCTCCGCGAGCTTTCGTTTCGCGTCTAGTGCAGTTCGTTGGTTTATCTCCCCTTTGCGTTTTTGGTCGTAGGCCTTCCTACGCCCATAGAATATCATCCGTGCCTTTTCGATGACTTTTTCTATGAATTCAGGACTGAACTCCAACATCTTAAACTTCTCCGCAATCATCTGCTTCATCTTTGAGACCTCCACATACTTTCCACACCCATTCCGATTGCGGCAATGGTGATGGGACTGTTGCCGAATAGCGTTTTTGTCACTTTTTGTCCAAAATAACCCTTATTTCTGCGTGGCAAAAACGACGATTTTGCCATTCGGCAACAGTCCCGTGATACCCAATTTTCTTGTTCAAATGCCATTCTGCCGTGTAGCGGCATCCATGCGTATAGCACCGCAAGAAGCCGTTCAGCAGCCAGGAGTACTTGCGGCGACGGCATGCGTGCCGATTCTTTGAAGCAAGCATCCGCTGAACCGAGTTAAACAATTCCTCGCTGATAATCGCTTCGTGCTTACCTTGCTTTAGGTTTACTTTGCCCCAGTGTAGTTCACCGATGTAGAATCGATTTTTGAGAATATCGAACATCCGGCCGTGAGAGAGCTTGTTGCCGCGCCGCGTCCGCAATCCCTTTTCGTGAAGAATATCGGTAAGCTCAAACACATTGAAGTTACCGGTAGCATAGAGCTCAAAGGCCTTTCTAATGACCCGCCAGAGCTCCCTGCGCTCCGCGCGAGGGTAATGGCGGAACATACGATATGAAACGAGTAATGACCAGAACGGACATAGAAGCAAAGGATGGAATAGAGTTTTAGCAAAATTATGACGGCCGTCATAATTTTGCTAAATCGAAAGACCGAATAGTATTGGTATCATGCGTCAGCTAAAATTATTCAACCTATAACCACGCGCTCGGTTGGAGAAACGCCCTGCGCTTGCGCAGGGTAGTTTACAAGGAAAAGAAAACTTTTTTGCTGGGTTCTGCTCCGAATGAGCAGGGCGGCGGGCTTGGCCTCTATTTTTTGCAAGAACACGGCGGAATTCCCCCCAACCTCCTTCCGCCGTGTTCTTGCGGGGACGGACGGGATTTTTGGCGGCGGCAAATTGAGAAAAGATTAAATTCATGTTAGTATAGTTGTGAGGGTTAGGTTCAACGCTCATACTTATACTATCATACTATGGAAAGCAAAGGCAATAAACAAATTGGGGATAAAATAAAAATCCTGCGAACAAAGCAAGGATTGACGCAAGACGCACTCGCACGGAAGTGCGACATTCCCTATACAACCCTGACCAAGATTGAGGCGAATGTAATCACCAAGCCATCAATCCAGACGGTCGTTAAAATTGCCGCGGGGCTTGATATTTCGATAGATCAACTTTTGAAATGATATGAAGACAAAATTTCCAGAAAACTTTTTGAATAAGATCGTCTGCGGTAGTGCCGTTGATGTGATGAAACAAATACCAGATGGTTCGGTTCATTTGGTGATTACTTCGCCTCCTTACAATCTCAAAAATTCTACCGGCAACGGAATGAAAGACGGCCGTGGCGGAAAATGGGCAAACGCCGCCCTGCAAAACGGCTATTCACACCATAACGACTGTATGCCACACGATGAGTATGTGAAATGGCAACGAGATTGCCTAACGGAGATGATGAGAATTATCCCGGAGGAGGCGCAATTTTCTATAATCACAAATGGCGTGTGCAGGGCGGCTTATTGCAAGATCGTCAGGACATAGTGAGTGGATTTCCGGTGCGACAGATTATCATTTGGAGACGGAAAGGCGGCCTCAATTTTAA
>Ga0155049_104_pt1 | contig 28559 bp, 39 predicted proteins | sample RifCSPhighO2_01_FD_106017 | JGI IMG/M metagenome (GOLD analysis project Ga0155049, IMG submission 106017) | Candidatus Taylorbacteria bacterium RIFCSPHIGHO2_01_FULL_49_60
AATTTGCCCCTCGGAGAGAAAATGGGCGTTTGAAGCTCATTTACTTGGGAAGAGGCGATTATTTGATGCTCATTATGAATGGGAGGAGACTCCAGTTTGACTTTTCACGCTTATCTCTGCTAGTATGCTGGGCACGCTTGTTGACCGCGGATATACGCCGATGAGGAGCGCGAATGGACGCAGATACCTTTCGTCCATCTCTTTTTTATCAGCATGCGTCAGCGTTGTAATCCGCGTTAATCAGCGATAACAAGATGACCCGTTCGCTTAAGAAAGGACTGTACGTTGATCCGCGAGTGCTTAAAAAACTTGCGGGGAAACGGCCGGAATCAAGCGCGCCCATAAAAACGTGGTCTCGCGCCTCTGTGATTTCTCCCGAGATGGTCGGGTTCAAATTTCTGGTGCACAACGGAAAAGATTTCCCCGAGGTGCTCGTAAACGAGGATATGGTCGGGCACCGCTTAGGAGAGTTTTCCCTTACGAGAAAGTTCATAAAGCATGGGGGCAAGATACAAAAGGAACTTGAGATGAAGAAGAAGGAAACCGAAATGGCCGCGGCACAGGCGGCAAAAAGCGCGGCAGACGCGGCAGCGAAGAAGTAAAATTAGCTTGCTAGCTTTCTAGCTTGCCAGGAAATCCTAAAGCTAAGAAGCTAGTAAGCATAAGAAGCTAGTAAGCTCTCATGAAAGCTATTCTCAACAACTACCGACAGTCTCCCCGCAAGATGCGGCTCGTCGCGGGCGTCGTCAAAGGGAAGACCGTCGCGCAAGCGAGAACCATGCTTTCACTTTTGCCAAAGTCCGCTACTGTGCCGCTCAAAAAACTTCTTGAGAGCGCGGTCTCGAACGCCAAAGAGAATCAGAAAATACTGGAACCAGATGCACTCGTCATAACAGACTTCCGCGTTGACCCGGGTGTTGTACTCAAACGTTCCATGCCCCGTGCGCACGGTTCCGCCTATCAAATCCTGAAGCGCACCAGCAAAATTTCTTTGGTTCTTGAGGAACCAAGGAAATCTTGAACCATTAACCATTGACTTTTAACAGTTAACAGTCAAAGGTTAACGGTTACTAGTTGCGAATCATGAGTCACATCGTCCATCCATATTCGTATCGCATCGGCGTCATCAAAGATTGGAAGTCCCGCTGGTTTGGCGTTAAGGGGGAGTACCAGAAGATGCTCAAGGGGGACATTCTCGTCCGCGAATTTCTTGAGAGAAATTTGCGCGGCATGTATGTGAGCGGCATTGACATTGAGCGCGGTCCGAAGCTCTTTCGTATTATCATTCGCACATCGCGCCCCGGCATGCTTATCGGCAAAAGCGGCGAGGGAGCGTCCAAACTGAAGGAGAAATTAGTTCGCTTTGGGAGAAAAAACACGGTCGTTGGCATCGCGCACATGAAGATAGACATCGAAGAAGTACGCTCGCCTGAATCTAACGCCGCCATCGTGGCGCACATGATAACCGAAGGGCTTGAGAAACGCTTTCCGTTCCGCCGCGTGATGAAGCAGACGGCTGATAAGGTGATGGCAAACCGCGATGTAAAGGGCGTTCGTATGTACCTTGGCGGGCGGCTCGGCGGGGCGGAAATGGCCCGCACAGAAGAACTCAAAAAGGGCTGCATCCCCCTACAAACGCTCCGCGCCGATATAGATTTTGCCCGCGCGCGGGCGCATATGACATACGGAGACATCGGCATCAAAGTATGGATTTATAAAGGAGAAGTTTTCGCGGATAAAAATCCGCGAAAGTAGCTTCCTAGCTGACTGGCTTTTTAGCTTGTTAGGGAATCTCTAAGAAGCTAGAAAGCTAACAAGCTGAATTATGTTACTGCCTAAAAAAGTTAAATTTCGAAAATGGCACACTATGCGCCATAATCCCAAAAAACCGCGCGTGGAAACACGGGGGACGGAGGTGTCATTCGGTTCTTTCGGCTTGAAGGCACTTACCGGCGCGCGCGTACGTTCCAATCAGATAGAAGCGGCCCGCAAAGTTTTAGCGCGAAATTCCGGAAAGACCGGGAAAGTTTGGACGCGCATTTTCCCTGACATGCCGTTTACCGGCAAGCCTCCCGAAGTGGGAATGGGAAAAGGAAAAGGTGACCCGCAGGGATACTGCTTTGAAGTGAAAGCCGGACGCGTTGTCTTTGAAGTTGATGGCATTGATGAAGGAGTAGCCAAGGAAGCGCTTCGAAAGGCAGGTACGAAGCTACCCATTAAAAGTAAGGTGGTAGCCAGGTAAATTTGTGTTTTGGGCCGTTTTTGTTAAGGTAGTGTGGCAAAAAAAATTACCTAATTCCTAAATAGCATTCGAGCTTTTATTAGAAATTTAGACAATGAGGTGAATTAGAAATCTCGAACAGTATGTCCGATTACGCGCATAAGACGGAAGAAGAGCTTCACAAGCTTGTTACCGGGAATCATGCAAAACTGCAAGCGTTTCGCTTTGCAATGGCAGGCAGTAAGCAGAAAAACGTGAAGGAGGGGAAGAAACTTCGAAAGGAAACAGCGCGCTTGCTTACAGAGCTTCACAAAAGAAATACCGAATCTCGAAATTCGAATATCGGAAAATAACTGAATCTTTACTATTGGCTATTCAAACTTTCCTGAAATTAGATCTCCGAAATCCGATATTTCAAAGACATGACAACTGATATGACAAAGCATAAAGGCAAAGTGCTCATCGGCACGGTGGTATCCGCGAAGATGAAGGATACCGTCGTGGTTGAGGTAAACCGCTTCGTGGCGCATCCGAAGTACCGAAAATACCTGAAGCGTACGAGCCGCTTCAAGGCGCACGATGCCGGCAACACCAAAAAGGAAAGTGAACAAGTAACCATCATTGAATGCCGCCCGATGTCCAGAGATAAGCGATTCAGAATCGCTTAGAATAATCTGGAGTACGGAATTAAGAAGTAAGGAGAGCAGCAATTCTTAAAGCTTAATTCATAATTCTTACTTCATACTTCATCATTTATGTTGCAGCCTCGTGCCATCGTCAAAATCGCCGATAACTCCGGAGGAAAGATCGGCCGGATTTTCAAAGTGCTCGGCTCATCCAGAAAGCGGTACGCTGAACTCGGAGAGGTCGTTGTGCTTTCCATTCAGAAGGCAGAGCCACGCAAAACCGTGAAGAAAAAGGACGTGCTCCACGCGGTCGTCGTCCGTCAGAGAAAGGCGTTTAGGCGAAAGGACGGTTCTTATATTCGCTTTGATGAAAATGCCGTCGTTATTTTGGAAAAGGGGAAAAAAGAGCCGCTTGCCAAGCGTATTTTCGGGCCAATCCCGCGAGAGATTTCCGAGATGGGATTTACGGCAATAACGTCAAAAGCGGCAGAAGTCGTTTGATAGCTTTCTAGCTTGTTAGCTGATTAGCTTTTTAGAAAGGCGGAAGTTTTTCCTAAAGCTAGTAAGCTAGCAAGCTAAGTAACTAAAAAGCTCATGATAAAAAAGGGGGACAACGTCATAGTAATCTCCGGTAAGGAGAAGGGGAAAAAGGGAGCGGTCGCGCGCGTGCTCCGCTCTCGTCAGGCGGTCATCATTGAAGGTCTCAACCTCTCCAAGCGTCACCAGAAACCGCGCAAGGCCGGACAAAAAGGACAGGTCGTGGAGAAAGCGATGCCGATTCACATCTCCAACGTGGCGCTTGTGGAAGGCGGTAAGGCGGTTCGTTCCGGTAAAAAGCTGGTTGGCGAACGCTGGGTAAGAGTAAGCAGGAAAACCGGGAAAGAGATTTAGGTTTACGGAGTACAGATAGGTACGAATATACGAATCAAGAATCTGTATACCGGTAGGAATCCATGGTCCGTGTACCCGTCAAAACTATGAAATCAATAAAAGATAAGCAGAAAGAAGCATATAACGTCCTGAAAGGCACAATGGGTTACACCAATGTTATGCAGGTCCCTCGCCTGCAAAAAGTTGTTGTAAGCGCTGGCATCGGCTCGTTCAAGGACAAGAAAAAGATTGAAGTAGTTGAGGACCGCCTCGCCAAAATCACCGGACAGAGAGTAGTACGGCGAGGAGCCAAGAAATCGATTGCGTCTTATAAAACACGACAAGGCGACACGGTGGGAGTGGCGGTAACGCTTCGAGGCAGCCGTATGTACTCTTTTCTCGACAAATTTCTCAACGTAGCGCTCCCGCGCACCAAGGATTTTCGGGGCCTCTCCGCCGGCGCCATAGATGAGATAGGAAACATCACCATTGGCATACGCGAGCACACAATCTTCCCTGAATCTTCAGATGAAGATTTGCGCGATGTATTTGGTATGTCGGTGACGGTGGTGACTACCGCGAAAACTGCCGCCGAAGCCAAAGCGTATTTGAAATATCTCGGCTTTCCTTTTAAGAAGGAGGATGCAAGAGTGAGGAAATAGAACGCAAAAACAAAGGTAAAAAAAGCGGATATTGGCCAATGCCTCACCGCCTTTGTTGAGAACCTTTCCGTCTCTCAATAGCGGTTATAACCGCTCAAGAATGAAGCGCACCCGTTCCGCTACGGATACGGCAGGGACCGTAATAACTTCATAACCGAGTTGTTCATATGCCTCTTTGAGGAGAACATTCAATCGTTCAATGACCTCTGGAGATTCCGTTCTCGCGTAGTCTTTAACAAATGCAACTGGCTCCATAAAAAAGACCCTGCGATACAAACCCCTACGGCAAACGACGCGTGCTTCTTGAGGGTTAAGGCCGTGGAGTTGGTAATAAGCAATACTATCGGGCATCGCCCTATCCAAAAAGACTATTTCTTCCAACGGTAACATGGCTTCGGTCTCAAGTTTTTGCTTTGTAACGCGCCGCTGAAAATCTCCTTCATTACTCCGAATCTCCGCCACGGACCTTCCCTGGGCCATTTCTTCGTCAATCAGCACGCGTGTAGCTTCAGGCACTGCTCGATAACCAGCTTTGATAAGTTGTTCAAGAACGGTCGTCTTGCCGGAAGAAAAAACACCGGTAATAACATACCACTTTGATTCGCTCATTGATTCTTCCTTTCGGGTTTGTGATCGGCTAGTGACTGTATAACAAAAGAGGCAAGATTTAGCAACTCTCTGCTTGGCGCGGAGAAGACGCGGACAAAACAAACATCGCTCGGGAGCATTTTCCCTCGCCGTGTTTTTATGTTTGACTTTTCACGTTTGGTTAGCTAGTATTTCCGACACGCAGATAACGCCGACGGGGACGCGGATAGACGCGGATGAGAGTCAGCGTCTTCTCTTTTTGCCAGCGTGAATCAGCGTTACCATCGGCGTTAATCAGCATTATTGTGGCCAAAACCTCCACCAAAGCGCGCGCCCTGAAGAAACCAAAGTTCAGAACCCGTATTGTGCGGCGCTGTTTCCGTTGTGGCCGCAAGCGCGCTTTCATGAGAGATTTTGGTCTCTGCCGTATCTGTTTTCGAGAATATGCCAACGAAGGCATGATTCCCGGCGTTAAGAAGTCATCGTGGTAGTCAGCTTATTAGCTGTTTAGCTTTCTAGCTTGTTAGGGAAATCTCTTGCTAAAAAGCTAATCAGCTAAGAAGCTAGCAAGCTAAATCTTATGGACCCCATTTCAGATTTTCTGAATACGTTCAAGATGGCGAGCCGCGCTAAGAAGGACTCGTTCATTTTTCCCGCTTCAAAACTTATTCTGGCGATTGCCGGCGCCTTGGAGAAAAAGGGATATCTTGCATCTTATAAAAAAGTGAAAAAAGGGCGCCATGTTGAATGCAAGCTCCCTTCGGGCGGCGCGGGGATGGCACTAACGTCCGTTAAGCGCGTGTCGCACCTTTCAAAACGTTCGTATGTCAAAGCGCGAGACATATATCCCGTACGAAGCGGTTTCGGCGTAGCCGTTCTTTCTACCTCAAAAGGCATACTCCTTGATGCGGAAGCGAGAAAAGCAAAAGTTGGGGGAGAGATATTGTTTGAGATATGGTAGGTTTACGGAGTACGAATGTGTACGAATATACGAATCAAGAATCTGTATATCCGTAAAAATCCATAGTCCGTATATCCAATATTTATGTCACGCTTAGCGAAAAAACCCATCATCATTCCTGAAAGAGTGACCGCGACCATACGTGGAAACTCCATAACCGTGCAGGGACCTCTCGGCACTCTCACGCGCTCTTTTTCGCCGATGGTAAAAGTGGAGCAGGAGAAAGACGCCATTTCCGTCTCTCCGCGCGGCAATGCGCCTGCTGCGAATATGCATGCGGGGACGACCGTGGCGCATGTGCAGAATATGATACGCGGAAGTCAGAAGGCCTTTACTAAGAGACTCATCATAGAGGGTATTGGATTTAAGGCCGACGTTAAGGACAGAGAAATGACGCTGTCTCTCGGGTTTTCCCATCCGGTGAAACTCGCCGTTCCCGAGAATGTATTGGTAACTGCCGAAAAGAGCGTCATCACCGTACACAGCTCGGATATTGAAGCGGTCGGCGCATTTGCCGCGAGGGTACGGGCGCTCAAAAAACCGGAGCCGTATAAAGGGAAAGGGATACGCTATGAAAATGAAGTGGTGCGCAGAAAGCAGGGAAAGAAAACCACCTAACAGCTTATCAGCTGGTTAGCTTCTTAGCTTGTTAGGTCAGTCTTTTGCTAAAAAGCTAGTCAGCTAGAAAGCTAAGAAGCTTATGAATGGCAACACCAAACAATTAAAAAGAGAACGCAGACACCGAAGAATACGCGCGAAGGTAAACGGAACGGCAGAGCGTCCGCGTCTTTCCGTGTTCCGCTCTAACCGTGGCATCTACGCCCAACTCATAGACGATGAGAAGTCGACGACGCTTGTGGCGGCTTCTACCACGTCGGTAAAAGACGCGCGCATGCCAAAACGCGCTTCGGAACTGGCGAAGGCGGTGGGGAAAGCGCTTGCAGAGCGGGCGAAGCAGAAGCATATCACGCGGGTAGTGTTTGATCGCGGGGGGTACCTGTATGCCGGCGCCATACGGGCACTTGCGGAAGGAGCGCGGGAAGGCGGATTATCATTCTAAGCTGATTAGCTTTCTAGCTTGCTAGGAGATTCAGAAGCTAAAAAGCTAAAAAGCTAATAAGCTAGTCAGCTAACAAGCTAAACATATGGCGGACGAAGCAAAAACTGAAAACGTGCCGGTCAAGATAGTCTCGGAGACGAAAGCCACGGCGCCGTCTTCTGCGCGTCCGGCATTTTCCGGCGGGCGCCGCGGCAGGGGACGGGGAGATGGGCGCGGAGGTCAAGAGCGTTCCGGTCGGCGCGGCGGAGGACGCCGCGAGGAGCGGATGCGGCCAGAATTTGACCAAAAGATGCTTAACGTGCGGCGCGTCGCGCGAGTTGTTGCCGGCGGCCGACGCTTCAATTTCAGCGTACTGGTGGTTATCGGAAATCGAAAAGGTGCTGTCGGGGTTGGCACCGGAAAAGCCGGGGATACGGCGCTTGCGATAGAAAAAGCGACGCGAAGCGCGAGAAAGCACCTTCTTCGCATCGCGAGAACCACGAACAATTCTATCCCGCATGCGCTTGACGCAAAATACTCAAGCGCCAGCATTGTCCTGTTTCCGGCCAAAAGCAAGGGGCTCATTGCCGGGAGCGCCGTGCGTTCCGTTTTGGAGCTTTCCGGCATTACCGACGTGAACGCCAAGATTCTTTCGGGAAGCAAGAACAAGCTCAACATCGCGCGAGCAACCATCAAAGCCCTTTCGTCGCTCAAAGCCCCGAAGGTCAATCTCGAATCTCGAATCTCGAATCTCGAAAAAATTTAAATATTCAATATTGGAAATTATATATTTTTCGAAATTAGGTATTCGATATTCAATATTTCAAATCCATGCAATTTCATACTCTAAAACGAATACATAAAAACAAGCGCTCCGTGGAAGTCGGTCGCGGAGGGAAGCGCGGCAAGACTTCCGGCCGCGGCGGCAAGGGACAAACGGCCCGCGCCGGGCATAAAATGTACCCGGAAATCCGCGACATGATAAAACGCATTCCCAAATTACGCGGGCGCGGGAAACGCAGTTTCAAGAGTTTCCGGGAAAGGAGCGTACCGGTGAATCTTGAAGTGCTCCAAAAAACGTACGATGCGGGAAGCGCCATCAATCCGGAAACGCTTGTGTCATCAGGAATCATCTCGCGGAAAAGCGGTAACATTCCGCTCGTTAAAATACTGGGCAGTGGCTCCGTTGCAAAAAAATTTACGATAACCGGATGCGCCGTATCGGCTTCGGCCAAAGCGGCCATCGAAAAAGCCGGCGGAAGCACAGCTTCCTAGCTTATCAGCTTATTAGCTTGTTAGGCCTTTTCCCTAGAAAGCTAGGAAGCTAAAAAACTAATCAGCTAGAATATGGATTTTCTGCAAAAACTAAAACTTGTCTGGAGCGATTCCACACTGCGCAAACGGTTGCTCTTTATCGGCGCGATGCTCATTGCGTTCCGTTTTCTTTCTGCCATTCCAATTCCCGGTATTAATGTTGCGGAGCTTGCAAACTTCCTCGCTAATAATCAATTTTTCGGCTTGCTGAATATTTTCTCCGGCGGCGGGCTTTCCAATCTCTCCATCGTGATGCTCGGCGTCGGTCCTTACATCACCGCTTCCATCATCATGCAGCTTCTTACCATGATGTCGCCAAAACTAAAAGCTATGTATCATGAGGACGGGGAGGCCGGCAGAGCGAAGTTCGCGCAGTACTCACGGCTCCTTAGCCTGCCGCTCGCGCTCATTCAGGCATTCGGTTTTTTGGTGCTCCTTTCGCGGCAGGGGGTCATCTCGGATCTCGCGCTCTTCTCTACGGCGACCAACGTTATCATTGTGACGGGAGGGTCACTCCTTATGATGTGGATAGGTGAAATTATGACTGAATACGGAATAGGGAACGGCACCTCGCTCATCATTTTTGCGGGCATCGTGGCCTCCATTCCCGGCGCGGCGTCACAGCTTGCGTTCGCGTTTGATCCGAGCGATATTCCGATGTATTTTGGCTTTCTCGCACTTTCAATTCTCGTGGTCTTCGGCGTCGTGGTGGTTACGGAGGCAGAGCGTCCGATTCCGGTTACCTATGCCAAGCGCGTGCGAGGGATGAAAGTATACGGCGGCGTCTCCACGTATCTGCCGCTGCGCGTCAACCAGGCGGGCGTTATTCCGATTATCTTCGCGCTCTCCATCATGCTGTTCCCGCAGATGGTTGCCACGGTACTTTCTGCCTTTGACAACGCCATCTTGCACTCGCTATCCTCATTTCTTAACATAGTCTTCGCCAACAGCTGGGTCTATTCCATCCTCTACTTCGCGCTGGTGTTTCTCTTCACCTATTTCTACACCGCGGTCACTTTTGATCCGGACACGATTGCGACCAATCTCCAAAAGAACGGCGCGTTCATTCCGGGGGTGCGCCCCGGCACAGCCACTGCCGCCTATATTGGTTCTGTAACCACGCGCATTACGCTTGTCGGAGCCGTCTTTTTGGCGCTCGTCGCGGTACTTCCGCTTGCCATGCAGGGCATCACCGGCAACTCTTCGCTGGCGATAGGCGGTACGGCGCTTCTCATTGTGGTTTCGGTAGTGCTGGACTTCATGAAAAAGATTGACGCGCAGGTGTCCATGCGGGAGTACTAGCACGAAGAATATAATAGATAGAATATAGTAATTAGATGAACCTCTCTTTTGCTTCTGGTCTATAATCCATCTACTAGTTACTAAGTACTGATTTATGACTCCTTCAACTTTCATCTTCGCCGGTCCTTCCGGTTCGGGAAAAGGCACGCAAGTTGATCTGCTGAAAAGATATCTGAAAGGGAAAACGCCGAATATAACGCAGTTCTCTTCCTATACGGGTGACGGTTTCCGCGCGCTTATGAACGGCACAACCCTCGCATCAAAGCTCGCCAAAGAAATTCAGGAAGCTGGCGGCCTTCAGCCGGAATTCTTGGCAGTGTACCTCTGGGCCGACAATCTCATCAAAAATGTAACGGGCACAGAGCATCTTTTTATAGACGGCTCCCCTCGAAAAATCGCCGAGTCCATGGTGCTTGATTCCGCCCTGCAGTTTTTCAAGCGCTCTCCTATCAACCTTATACTGGTGAACGTGTCGCCTGCCGAATCAAAGCGCCGCCTGCTTCTTCGCGCGCGGCACGACGACGGCGGCGAAAAAATAGACCGGCGGCTCTCGTGGTACGAGACCGAAGTATTGCCGTCCATCAATTATTTAAAAGACCGCCCCGGATATATTTTCCACGACATAGACGGCGAGCAGACGCCGGAGGAAGTACACCAAACAATCGTTAAAGCATTGGAGATTTAGACTATAGTAACTAGAATATAGATTATAAGCGACGTAGAGCGAGAGACATGAAAACTCCCGAGTTGCCATTTCCGAGCCGAGGAGCTTATATATGCCAAACACCCCGTGCTCCGCACGGGGAAACAAAAGGAAATTGTATGAGCGAGGCGAATTCAACTAATCACCCTGAGCTTGCGCAGGGGCATATATAGATAAGAATTTCTTTTTCAGGTCTATGGTCTATCTACTAAGTACTATGAGATGGTTACAAAACTATTCTTGCTGCAATTTGTCCTTTTTGTCCGATACTTCGTCAAGCTGGCGCAAAATGATTTTCGTCGTAGCCGGGCTACGCCTCAATCATTTTGCTGGCTTTCCTCGTCTCGAACAAAAAGTCCTAAATTTCGCTTAAAAATAGTTTTGTAACCATCTCTATTTACTTTTGCAATGAACTCTCCCACCATCATCTCTCTCGGCGGTTCGCTCGTCGTGCCGGATTCAATTGATGCCGCATTCGTCCGCTCTTTCAAGGACATCATCGCACAACGCGTGCGCGGCGGAGAACGATTTGTGATAACGGTTGGCGGCGGCAAGGTATGCCGCCGCTATCAAGAGGCGGCGAAGGAACTCGGCTCTCCCTCGCAAACGGATCTTGATTGGGTCGGCATTCGCGCTTTGATGCTTAATGCCGAATTTATTCGGTGCGCATTCAAACATCTGGCGCACGGCTCGGTCATTATTGAACCGGCAGAGCTTCCCGGCGTGGACGCGCTCATTGTCGTCTTTGGCGCGAAGGCCCCGGGGCACAGTACGGATTTTGACGCGGTGGAAGCTACGCGCGAGTGCAGAGCGAAGCGCGTCCTCAACCTTTCAAACATTGATTATGTCTTTGATAAAGACCCGAGAAAATTTCCGGACGCGAAGAAAATAGAAAAGATTTCATGGGCGGCATTCCGCAAGCTTCTTCCCCCCTCTGAAGCATGGGAGCCGGGAAGCAATACCCCGTTTGACCCGATTGCCGCCAAACGCGCGGAGGAACTTTCGCTTGAAGTTGTCATTATGAACGGCAACGACCTTAAAAATCTGGAACATTACTTGGAAGGGGAAGCATTTAGGGGCACAGTTATAACATAGCTTGTTAGCTGATTAGAACTCATTTCAAAACCCTACCATGGCACTATTACTTAGGAAGCCATAACGCACTCGTCGATTCGCGGTATTCGGCAAAAAATGGCTTATCCTCGGTCGGAGTAGATGGCTACACCTTCCTCGTCTGCGCCATTTTTTCCTCGAATACCGCAAATCTTTGGATTGCGATAGGGTTTTGAAATGAGTTCTAGCTTTTTAGCTTGCGAGGAGAGTCCTTCTGGCTAAACAGCTAAACAGCTAGTAAGCTAACAAGCTGATGGCAATTTCAATTAAAACTGAAAAGGAAATTGCCGTCTTGCGCGAAGGGGGGAGACGGCTGGCAGAGATATTGCAAAAAGTCTCGGCGGCGGCGCGTCCGGGTGTTGCGAACAAAGAGCTCAATGAACTCGCCCTAAAGCTCGTTGCGGAGTATGGAGATACTCCCTCATTTTTGAACTATTCGCCGAAAGGAGCGAAGCGCCCTTTTCCAGCCGCTCTCTGCGTGTCCGTAAATGATGAAGTAGTGCATGGCATTCCCAATGAAGAAGAAAAGATTTTGAAGGAAGGCGATATCGTTTCACTTGACCTCGGCCTAAATCATAAGGGCCTATTTACCGATGGCGCGATAACGGTCGGCATTGGGAAGATAGATGTGAGCGCGAAGAAACTCATCGAGGTAACTCGAAAAGCGCTTGCAGTTGGTATAAAAACGGCGCGCGCCGGCGCGACGGTGGGCGACATCGGGTTCGCGATAGAAAAGTTCGTACGGCCCAAGGGGTTTGGTATTGTGCGCGAACTTGCCGGACATGGTGTTGGCTATGCCGTGCATGAGGAACCGTTTGTCCCTAATTTTGGAAGAAAAGGAGAAGGGGTGGAATTAAAAGAGGGCATGGTGCTCGCGATTGAGCCGATGTTAAACGAGGGAAACGCGGGGATAAAACTTGATCCCGACGGCTACACCTACCGCACGCGCGACGGCTCGCGTAGCGCGCATTTTGAGCATACGATTGTTGTGACGGAAAAAGGAGCGGAGATTTTAACCGGATTGTGATATACTGTCTGTATGGAAAAAATAAAAAAACAAGCAATACAGATAGCAAAATGGGATATAAGCGGAGCGGAACGCCTTGCTATTTGGCGTCGCGCCCAGTCAGTTTTGAAGCCAAAAGCAGGCGCAATGCTTAAAGAACTGAAGAAAATCCGGCGGGAATGGCAGTAATGTCATGGTTGTTTTCGATACCAATGCGATTATCTACTACCTGAAAAAAGAGCCGAGCGTAGTCTCGGCACTTAACAGAGTACTGTTTTCGTTCCAATACCGCCCCATTATCGCCTCTGTTACTGAACTTGAACTGCTCAGTTCATCATTGCTTACGTCCCAAGATATTGCGGAAATTGATATGTTGCTCGCTTCTCTTTCCATTGTTCCTCTTGATTCTCAGATCGCGCGTATTGGAGCTAAACTTCGGCGCGAATATCGCTTAAAAACACCAGATAGCATTGTAGCGGCCACCGCGCTTTTTACCAACTCAACGCTTCTGACAAGAAACATAAAGGACTTCAAACGGATTTCTGGCCTCCCCGTTCAAGCGGTTTGACTTCCACATATATATACCCATGCGCAAGCGCGAGGTATTCAGGGGCATATATAAAAAGCAGGACTTGGATTTCTCCAAGTCCTGTGTGAAAGAACTGTCAGCGGCTATTTATGCGGTTGCTTGCGCTTTCTCGCCTTCGGCGCATGCCTCCGGCGATGATTTGCTCCTTTTCCGAGGAGCCGCTTTTTTGAGCGCCTCCCCGATATTGTTGGTCCCCGCCTCGGTTTTTTCTGCCTCTTGGGGTTCTGGAGCAAATGCCGGCGCTTTCGCGTCTGCCGCCGGTTTGGCCTCGGGTGCGGATTGTCGTGCTTCCGCCGGCTTTTTAACCAGTAGATGATGTTCTTTCCAGCCCTCAACTCCATTGGAGGAGAATGCGCGCTGCAGAACGTCTATTATGGTTTGCAAATCAAGCCGACGACACGGCTTGACATCCGGATGTGATTCGCTCCCGTTAAGAAGCTGATTCGCCTTCCGAAAGTAGTACAAACCTGGGACAGAAGGATGTTCCCCTTCTTGCTTCAATCCTTCCCAGCCGCACGGCTTTATGGGTTCTTTTCCCGTTTGCGGGAGCAAGTACCACCTAAGCATCGCGACGGCCTCGTCCAAGTTGAGCCCCGGGAGCTTCTTATCGCTAAGAAATATCCCGAAATGTCCAGTCTCGCGCCTGACAATCGTAATGTCAGCTCCCCCAGCTTTGCTATGCCGGCTTGCGCGGGAAACCATCGGGTTTTCCGTCTTGGCGGCACACAGCGTCAGTCGGCGCTTTTTCTCCCCGTGTTCGGCCTTGTAGATTGTGTACCACCAGGCCGTGTTCTTTTTGCACTCATCAACTGCCTCCCAGAATGCCACCTGGTCATAGTACAGGTGCTCAAGCGCAAACCAGAGCCACTCTGCCATTTCCTCCGGCTGTACCGCATCGGTGCGGTAGAGCGCCTCCGCAACGTGCGCAAGCTCAAAGATGAACTTGACTTTCCCGTCCTCATCGAGGATTTTTCTTCGAGCCGTGCTCTGTTGAAGGAATCTCCGGGTACTTTCTCTCGCGCGCCCGTCTGGCATCCGTTTCCCATCGTCCAGCTTTTCCAGTTCCCCGAAAAGCTCAATTAACGTCCGCTCCATCGCCGCCTTGCCGGTGTTGAAGACGAGATGCCGGTGGATAGCGTTGAGAATGTCAACCGCCCACTTGAGCACAACCCCGTCTCCATTTTTGAGCCGGCGATTTAGCATTTTTACGAGCTCGGGAAGCTCGGTAAGCTGCACACCGCTCTCGGTGTCGCATCGAAGCGTTTCTTTCGCGATGCGCTTGAGAGGTTTGTCGCTCTCAATACCGAGGTACTGCGAAACAAGGGTTGTGGCGCACTCGCCTGGCAAACGTTCTTTTCCTTTCCTGTGCTCATCAAAGCGCGTCTTGGCGCACCCGATGGGCAGTACCTTCGCGGCGTCGAAGAAACTGTCTTCGTACTCTTCAACACCGCGAGTGAACTTCACCTTTGCTTTAGAGACACCGGGGAAAAGACGTTCCCCATATGCCCTAATCCTTCGAAATGCTTCATGCTCATCGGTGTGCGCACCGACATGCAAAAGCACGGTGTCTACCTGAATAGCTGTCGTATTCATTTTTCTCTGTTTCCTGAAGTGGGGAACTATGCCCCGTTTTTGGTGTACGGAATATGGCTTGCTTCTATCGAAGAGACACTGCAGCGTACGATAACATACCTCTCACATCCAGTCAATAGTTACAAACGCTCTAAAAACCTTTATTTTGATTGAGAAAAAAGACATCTTATTCTCCTAACTTTTTTAATGGTGTGTTACACTACTCCTATGCCTAACCAAGAAGAAACACCATTGCCCCCTCCAACTTTTTCTTCCGCTGATATCGAAATTGAGAAAACAGAGACGGCGCCCTTATCGGAGCCGCTTGTTCCTGAAGCCGCTCCGGTAAAGCAGGCGAGAAAAACGCCGGAGAAAAAGCGCAGTCCGGCGAAACCTCTCACGGGACCAACTCCGCCGCTTTCTTCCGGAGCGGAAAAAGCGCAGAAAGCGCCTGTCGTCCCCGAGACCCCGAAAACCTTGGAGGCGAGGAGGGATACGACGCTTAGCGCGTATTTCAAAAAGGTAAAGACCGGGACTGATTTTCTGCAGAGAGTGATTGATATGCCGGACCACGCAAAACTCTGCCGGGGTTTGAATATGGAAGTGGCGGAGATGGCGCAATTTTCCGGGAAGCTGTATCAACAGGTTCTTGACTTTTTCGTTGCGTTTGAAGCGTCAAAGGAAACAAAGAGTGCCGGCGAACTTGCGAGCACCGGTGAAGTATTCATATCCTCCGCGCAAATTCCGTCCGGCTGCCAGAGGGCGATTCGCGCCGTTGTACATGCTGACATTCTCAAAAAACTCGGGCTCGCTGTTGAAACTCCCGCGGTCCCGCCGGAAGCAAAAACGGCTAAAACCAAATCCGAAACTCTTCCGCTCAAACCGGTCTTCGAAGGAGGAGATGGAGGCAGAGGTGGAGGCGAGGCGGCGGAAACGTCCCCTCTTTCGCGCCTGCTTACCCCTGAAGAAATTGTGGCAAGCCAAAGGATAAAAATGGAGCGCGAAGCGCTGGCTAAAAAGCGCGCGAACGAGCGCAAGGAGCCCGCACCCGCGCCCTCTTCAACGAGCGAAACACGAGTCTCTGCCTCTTCGCCCAAGGAAGAACCAAAACCACTATCTTTCCTTGAGAAACTTAGACTACGCACCGAGAAGCGGGAAAAAATTCCTTCGCCCCCTCCCGTTCCACCCAAAGAAACTACACCTGTCACTTCTCCCCCTTCTGCTTCTCCGACTCCCGAAACCGCACCTCCTGCTCCTCCCGAAGCAGAATCGACCCCAACTCCCCCCACTATCCAACCCCAAGCGACAGAAACCGCATCGGAGAAGAAAGACTCACCTTTGATGACTTGAGCAAGCTCGGCAGAATGAGTTTGGGGACCCTTTTCTTTGACGCAGAGGTTCGCAATAAATCAGCGCTTCTTACCGTTCTCTCTGCACACAATGAATTGCGCGGGGTCATGCTTGCGAACCTTTCTGATGCGAAGAGGGGAGAAATTGAGCAGGACATTATTGCGCTCGGCAGTAAAACAGAGTCCGAAGTACAGGAGGCCGAGAGAAGGTGATAGTTGAAAGGGCAAGAGAACGACAGCAGAACGGGGATATTTCACTTTCGCCTACCACAGAATCAGTTACGGCTAACGGCCTTACGCCCGAGAAAATACAGCCACTCACCTGGGAAAACTTGTTTGAATTAGACGACGACGGCTTGCGCGTGGTAGTGAGAGCTTCCGACTTGTCTTCCTTTTCTTGGGGAATCAGTATGAGGAATATGCCCGAGCTTTTTGTGCAAAGGGTGCGTAAGTGTGTGGGCAAACAAGATAACTTTGATAGCGGGGTGAGCTATGAATCTAAAGATACTGCGGAGGATGAGAGAAAAAATCGGGAGAATGCTACGCGGTATGTTAAACGGGAACTTTTAAGAATCCTTCAACAGGACAATCCCTCATAGTCGTGATACACTTGCGCATACACAGATATGGCTTTAGTCTTAAATCCTAATTCTTTATAAATCAGTATCCTTGATTTTTTATGGACACCCCACACCAGCCGAATACGCCTGAAACTCCGGCGGGAGAGCCGCCGGCAGTCAAGGACATCGATGAAATGCTGAACGAGCGCGGCTTTGCGGCATTTCTTGAGAACTATGACGACGCGGAGAATTTGGAGATGACGGAGGAGAATACGGAAGAAATCGCGGCGCGCTTCCGCGTCTTTGAGGCAAGCAAGACCGTCGGGAAGCAGTTTGAGAAAGTGATGGACGAAAAGCTTCAGACTGAAGGAAGAGGGAGAATGAAACCAGAGGAGCGGCAAGCGTACAAAGAGTATGTGGCGGAACTCGCGGCAAGAAATCCAAACGAACTCCTTGACCTTCAAAATGACCTTCGCGCGCTTGAGGAGGCGCCGGCAAAGATTCAGGAGAGAGAGGCAGAGCTCGCGCGCCTTAAGGAAAGTTGGAGCGCGGAGAAGGTTAAAGCCGGTATTACTGAACTTGCGGCGAAGAGAGCGGTCGTTGAGAAATCTCTCCAAGAGAGCGACGCAGTTAAGTTTTCCTATTTTCAGAAGTTCTTTTTTAACAACTGGGGCGAACAATTTAGGGTAGGGAAAATAGTCCGAACTCTGGAACAAAAGTCGGCGTTGGAAACCGAGCTTCAGGAAATAGATTCCACAATCAAAGAAGCAAAAGAAGCGCTCGCATCTTCTCCTGAAATTATGGCCGGGACAGCGCGCGCGATTGGTGAAGCAACCGCGAAACTGGAAACAGCCCAAGAAAACATATTTGCGTCAAACAAGGTGGCGCAGATGGTGCGAGAACGGCTCGTCTCTGAAACGCATAAGCAATGCGAGGCATCTCTCGAATCAACGGACATCGGCGTTCTGCAAAAAGCCGCGGAGCAGTTCAGACGAGACACGGAGCTTGCGAATAAACCCGGTTCAGATTACTTGGAATTTACTCCCGATGACGCCGCATCGTACGAGGAACTGCTCACGAACAAAATAAAAGAGGCCGTCGCGCACGGTATTATGGCGGCGCTTGCATCCCTTCCTTCCGGCGCCGCGCAATCGCGGCTTGAGCGGGCGCTCCGGAAATTCACGGAGCTTGCGGAGAAGGAGGTCGGGTTTTTTGATAAAGAAACGAGCAAAGAGTTTGTGCTTGAAACGCTTAAAGCGGCGGAGCGAGACGCTCGGAAGAAGTCAAAAGGCAGCGGAAAGAGTATCATGTTAAAACACTTGATTGCTAAATTATCAAAGGCGGGTGCTGGAGTATCCTAAAACACTATGAGATGGTTACAAAACTATTCTTGCTGCAATTTGTCTTTTTTGTCCGATACTTCGTCAAGCTGGCGCAAAATGATTTTCGTCGTAGCCGGGCTACGCCTCAATCATTTTGCTGGCTTTCCTCGTCTCGAACAAAAAGTCCTAAATTTCGCTTAAAAATAGTTTTGTAACCATCTCAATGTACGTATGACCGACTTACTTACAACATTTGAACTATTGCTCCAGGCGGGGAAACTTCGGGAGGCCCGAAAAATGCTTGAAGCGCTTGCGGACCGCGGTTTGACCGCGAAAGAAAAGGCAGAAGCGAACATCTTGCAGTCGCGCCTCTCCATAAAGCTTGCCAACGCGATTAACCAAACCTACATTGACGCGCTTGACGCTTCAATAGAACAACTGAAGACGCTGCAGGCGAAAGGGCGCGCCTTTTTCGAAAAAGTAAAACTGGCAAAAACACGATCGGAGCTTGCGAAATAAAGGGAACTGGCACAGGCAACTGGAACTAGCATAGACCCACAAAGGTTCAACCTTTCTCCCGACTCAAGGTTGGACCTTTGTCTGGAACGGTTTTGCTTTGTGGTATCATAGTTTGCATGGAATCCCGTAGTAGAATTTCAGGTTTATGAAAAAAAGTGAGCTATGGGCGGAAGCTTAGAGCCAAAAGCTAGGCAACATTTATCATCATTGATATCGAAGGATAGTCCGCCAAAGGCGGACGACCTGAAATTTCACTGCGGGATGGAAAAAGCGGGCGTGTCTCCAGTTGAAAGACGTTTCTCTTCTCCCGAAGATGAATTGGTGTTTTTGCGCGAAGAAGTGGCGCGCAAAGAACAAGCGCTCGCTGAAAAAGGCGCGGTGTCGGAGCGGGAGCGCGTGATACGAGAGACTGTCACTTCCTACGCGAAAACGCCGCCCGGAGAAGCGCTTCATCCAAAGATGGAACTCTCGCCCAAACGGCGGGAGACCATCGTGCTTGACCTCGCTCCCGAACCGCACGACAAGCAGATAGAGTCCCTCGTCGTCGTGTTGCGGGAAAAAGGCGTCCTCAACACCATGCGGGTCGTGGAGAAGATGAATAACCCCCACCTCTACGACGATTTTCACCGTTTTTTAATACAGTACATCGCGGTTGGGTTGCCGGTTACGGGGCTTCCGGAGAAGAATCCCCTGTGGCGGCCGCTCCATATGACGCTGTTTGAGATCTCTCTTCCGGAGGCCACTAAGGAGGAAGCCGAAAAAGAACTCAAATCGCTCATTTCCGGCATGGAACAATTCTACGCTGGCATGCTCTCCGTGGCGGACAAAAAAGAGCGGGGCGCGTATTTTAGCGTCGAAATCGCCAACGCGAATGGGAGCGACGAAGCCGTCTTTTACGTATCGGTCCCTACGTCCAAAAAAGCGCTCTTTGAAAAGCAGTCAAAATCACTCTTTCACAACGCGAAGATTCGGGAGGTGAAAGACGACTACAATATCTTCAACGCGGAAGGCATCTCGCTCGGTTCCGTCGCCGCGCTCGGGAAGAACCCCATCTTCCCGCTGAAATTGTACGAAGAATTTCAAGTAGACCCGCTCAATGTGATTCTCCATAGTTTCTCCAAAATTGACCGGGAAGGAGAAGGGGCGGCGATCCAAATAGTGCTCCGGCCGCCGCAGCATTCGTACAATGAACGCTACGAATACGCCCTACACCAAATACAAAAGGGGGTGCCGGTCCCGAAAGCAGTCAACATTCCGTTCTCGATTGCGGGCCAGGTATTCAAGGCGGTGAGGGACGTGCTCTCCGGAGAAGAAGAAAAGCGGAAGAAAAAGCGGAAGGAAGAAGGACAGAATCTCAAAATTGACGAGCTTGCGGTGGAGGAAATCAAGAAAAAAGTTTCCGCGCCCATGCTTGAGTGCAGTTTGCGCGTTGTAAGTTCTGCCGGCACGCGCGAAGCCGCGGCAGAGATACTCTCCGACATTGAGGCGGCGTTCAACCAATTCGGAAGCGGGACGGGAAATGAACTCCGCTGGAAACGCCTTGAAAGGACGGGGCTTGGGAAACTCCTGCGAGCGTTTAGCTTGCGGCTCTTTGACGAGCGGGAGAGTTTTCCCCTGAATACAAAAGAACTTACCACATTGGTGCATTTTCCCTCCACGAAGCTCAAGTCCGCCCCCGCCCTCCGACAGACCAAGGCGGGGAGCGCTCCTGCGCCGGCAGGACTTCCCGCTGGCGGGCTTTTGCTCGGGGTAAACAGAGTGCGCGGAGAAGACACAAGAATCTTCATCACCCCGGATGATCGTCTCCGCCATTTCTACACCATCGGTCAGACCGGCACCGGGAAGACCACTTTCCTCAAAAACATGATTGCGCAAGATATCGCGAATGGAGAAGGGCTGTGTTTTATAGACCCGCACGGCGTTGACGTATTTGACGTGCTCACCATGATTCCCCAGAACCGTTATGAAGACCTCATCTACTTTGACCCGTCCGATACCTTGCGGCCGATGGGGCTTAATATGTTGGAGTATGATACGCGATTTCCAGAACAGAAAACCTTCGTCGTGAACGAAATGCTCTCCATTTTCGACAAACTCTTCGATATGAGGACGGCGGGAGGACCGATGTTTGAACAATACTTCAGGAATGCCGTGCTTCTTACGATTGAAGACCCTATCGGCGGCTCGACGCTCCTTGATGTGTCCCGCGTGCTCGCGAGCAAGGATTTCCGCGAGCAGAAGCTCTCGCGTTGTCAAAACCCCGTCGTAAGCCAGTTTTGGAGGGAAGTGGCGGAAAAAGCCGGCGGCGAAGCGTCGCTCCAAAATATCGTACCCTACATTGTCTCAAAGTTTGACAATTTTCTTTCAAACGAAATCATGCGCCCGATTATCGCGCAGGAGCGTTCCACCTTCAATTTCCGCGAGATTATGGATGGCAAAAAGATACTGCTTGTTAATCTCGCCAAGGGCCGCTTGGGGGAGCTCAACGCGAACCTCATCGGCCTCATTCTTGTCGGGAAGATCTTGATGGCGGCGCTTTCCCGCGTGGATTCCTTTGGCAGGGACCTTCCGCCGTTTTACCTCTACCTTGACGAGTTCCAAAACATTACCACACCCTCCATTTCCTCAATTCTCTCGGAGGCGAGGAAGTACAAACTTGCGCTCATCATCGCGCATCAATTTATCAAACAGCTTGATGAAAAAATCAAAGATGCGGTGTTCGGCAACGTCGGGAGTATGGCGATGTTCCGCGTTGGCGCGGAGGACGCCGAGTTTTTGGTCAAGCAGCTTGAACCGGTGTTTAACGATCAGGACCTTATCAATTTGGATAACCGCAATGCTTATATGAAGCTTCTCGTAAATGGTCGGCCGGTGAAGCCGTTTTCCCTCGAAACAATTCCACCGCCCGCGGGGAAGAGCGAGCACGCGGAAAAGTTGAAGGAGCTCTCTTCTCTCAAATTCGGCCGCGCGCGGGAGGAGGTCGAAGCGGAGATTAGGGAGAAATACAGAAAGTAAATGAAACTGGAACTTGTAACAAGTAACTGGGACAAAGAGAAGGAACGTGTAGTAAGAAATCTTTAATTCTTTATCAGTAATTTTTGGCAAAAATATATGGAAAAGATGCCACCGCTCGAATCACCGCCGGAGCGGAGACCACCAGAATCAAAAGCTGGGAAATGGCTGAAACGTTCGGCCGCACTCGCCGGTGCGGCGGCAGTCGGTTATTTTGGCGCGCTGAAGAAAGAAAAAGATGCAGAAGAAGTTCCGCTTCCGACACAGCCAAAAGCGGTTGAAACAGTCGCACCAATTCGCGAAACTGGCACCGATGTAGCTCTGGACGCTGTCAACACTCATATCGAAATGCGCCCCATCAAAATTGCGGACGGCATTGAACAAGAACATGCGATTGAAGTAGATGAGAAGGGAAATCCAGTACGTGACCTTGGCACCTATCATCTTTGGAAGGAAGCTCAAGCCCTTGAGAAAAGTAAGAGTTCGTTTCGAGGGTATGGCACCGAAACTCGGTCGGGAGGAGGTGAAGTCACAAAGACACCGTATGTCTCAAAAAACGCGGCGAAGGCAACTTTTTCCGGCTATGGCGTTTCAACCAAGACCGACAGAGGGGAAGTAATCGAAACTCCGTATGGAGAGAAAAAAGGCGGCAAAAATAAATTCCGCGGGTATGGGGTCGAACCGTAATCTTTAATCCTTAACAAAAAAGAACATAAAAATGATGCCAGGGTTTGAGCTTCCGTCCGATGGGGAGAGAAAGAACATTCCAGTTTCGGAATTTGAAGCTGGTTCGGAGGTTCCGGTGGAGTTTAAATGGGGGAAAGTTAAAAAGCGCGGCGAGGAGCCCAAAGAAAAGCAAAGCTTGAAATCGAGGAGAATATCGGATTTTGGAGGTGAACAGAAAGGCTAAGCTAACTCGCAATTATTATTGGCTTTTTAGCCGGTATTTGCTAGGATTGCTTTATTCTTATCGTAGTTATTCGTTGATTCGTACCCATTCGAATATTCGCATTATGCCTCACCCAAAAACAGAACGTACCCTCGTCGTTATCAACAATCGTTAAAAGAACATGCCAGAAAAATTTCCAGAACAAAACTCACCCAACACTGAAAGGCAGTCAGGTATGAAAGAGAAACTCCAAAAAGTTGTAGCTCTTGGAGCCATAGGAGTTACCGCACTTGCGGGTGAGGCCTGCTCGCCCGATAAGGGAGATGAAGGAGGACAAGCGGGCGGTCAAAGCAAATCAGTTGAAATTCAAAAAGACCGGATGTTACCCAATCCCGCTTTGCTTGCCGAGTACCACAAAAATATTCGCGAGTGGAATTTTCCTTCAAAAGGTCAGAAAGAACGAATTATCGCGCGTGCGCTCGAGATTTCCATCAACAGAGGATTGCGAATAGATAAAGAGAGCAGAGTTGAAGTAGAGGCCAGAGGAACCGTGCCCGTAGCAATTAAAATTGACGGACAGCCTGTTCCTGTCGGGCCGGGTGATTATACTGCCGAAGAACTAAAGCTCGTACGAATGGTAGAAGGAATTTCACGGTCAATGGGAAACGCATCTGATCGAAATATAGAGGAATCTCTGGGGAGTGAAGAAAAGATAAGTCCGCTAGCGGATAAAGTCTTTAATCAACAGAAGAATCCTCCTAAATCTGGAATTGGCGGGAAGATATACACTTCCCCGGACTTCGAAGATTTTTGAGGTGATGACAATAAGCTCGGGGAACGAAAGTCAAGAAACGATTTTTAGCCAACAGATGAATTGATTTCGCGCGGGATTTTGATAGTATACGAACATGAAATACATTGTCGCAATCAGAAAAACCAAATATGGCTATGACACCCATGTTCCGGCTCTCCCCGGGTGTCACAGCCAAGGAAATACCGAACGCGAGGCGATTGCAAACACCCGTGATGCTGTTTTGATTTATCTGGATATGGAGCGAAAAGAACTGAAAGATACGAGATTTAAGGAAATAAAAATAGCGCTAGCGTAATGTTATTTACCGATATTTCTTCCGCGCGGGCAGTTTGCGCCTTTCAAAAAGTCGGTTTTTGGATTTCGATGACACGGGGAACGAAGCATACGGGTATGACAAACGGTACTCGAAAACTTACCATTCCTCGCCACTCTCGGTTAAACCCGTACACACTTAAAGCAATTATACGGGATGCAGCTTGACTGATAATGAATTTAAACCATTGCTCTGAAAGAAGGGTTTGCTTTTCTTTGCTGGAAACTATAAGCTATCAGCTAAAAGCTATAAGCTTTCATTTATGTCCCACCCAAAAACAGAACGCACCCTCGTCATTATTAAACCCGATGGGTTGCAGAGGACGCTCGCCGGCGAGATTGTCCGCCGCTATGAGCGGACCGGGCTCAAACTCACGGGATTAAAAATGACCGTGCCGACCAAAGCGCACGTTCTAAAGCACTACAATCTTGATCCGAATTGGAAACGGATTGTCGGTGAAAAGTCCATTGAAGCGTACCAGAAAAAAGGACTGAAACCACCCTCCATGGACCCTCTTGTGCTTGGAGACAAAGTCATTGAAGCGCTTCAGCAGTACCTCACAAGCGGGCCAGTCATCGCCATGGTTTGGCAAGGGGCACATGCAGTCTCAATTGTCAGAAAAATCACCGGCGGGACGGAGCCGCTCACCTCTGATGTCGGCACCATCCGCGGAGACTTCGTCCTTGACTCCTATCAAATGGCCGATACCGACGGCAGAGCAGTGCGCAATCTCATTCATGCTTCCGGTTCCGTTACAGAGGCGGAAAATGAAATTGCGCACTGGTTCGAGACAAGGGAACTCGTGAATTACCGCCTTGTGCAAGAGCAGATTCTTTATGATGTGAATCTGGACGGGTTACTGGAATAATCATAATGCAAATGCCGCAAATGGGCGCCGGTCGTTCGCAACATTCGCGCAGTAATTTGTAGCATTCGTATTTCTAAAACTTGTCAAGTTTTTGCGCGCGAGTTATCCCCAATTGCGACATCATGTGTCGCAAAGGTTTTTCGCTTGTTTTCCACGTTCTATAAACAGGTTGTGCACCTGCGCCGGACATTGTCGCGAAACGTAAAGTATAATAGTTGCGCCGTCTCCTGATAAGCGAGCCTTAAAATTACTTATTGTAAAATTTTCCTTGCTACACGCGAGCCCTCGGGCCACGGTGCGGGATAAAAAATAAACTATGCGCTCAATGCTTGTCGGGAGACAAAGGAGCCGTCCGCCAACCCAAATGGGTGGCGGACTGGCCGTACTAGCAGAACCGTAACTGGAACAACTGGACTGGTACTGGGACAGTGACCAATAATCAGCCACTTGAAGTTTTCAAAAAATCTGCTCTGGTTCCGGTTACAAGCTACTTGTCATAAATCACATGTTATACTGGTGGAAGGTTACTTGAGATGTTACCTCTATAACCCTTCATCAGGGAATTCGAATCATTGCTTGCTGTAGAACCTTCATTGGTTCTCTTACTTGCAGTTGAGAAATCCCACCTAGGTTCGTTCTAGGGAACATCCGAGTAACCACTAAAAGACTCCTTTGAGGGAGTTTTTTAGTGGCTCCATAGTTATTCAGTCATACGTTATCGGCTATAATGATGCCATGCCCCGCGCGACACTGCTTTCTTTTCTTGCCATACTCGTTTTTCTCATCGTGGCGTTGCATGCCGCGGCGATTTTTCTTCACCTCTATTGGACGCTCTGGTGGTATGACATCATCGTGCACTTTCTCGGAGGGTTATTTACGGGACTGTTGGTTCTATGGCTTCGGTTCTTTTCCGGATATTTCGGCGCCGAGGCGTTTCCCGCCGGACAGTCGGTGCTTTTGTTTGCATTAGCCGCTACGCTCGTCGTCGGCATCGGGTGGGAAATCTTTGAGCGAATCTTCGGGAACACCTGGAGCGTTGAAGGATATTACATGGATACGACGCTTGATATCATTTTCGACTTTATTGGAGGCGCCTGTGCGTTTGTCTTCTTTAAGAGAAAGTATATGGCGCAGAAACGCAATGCATAACGCCACCATTTCATTCTATGGCGGCGTCGGTTCCGTTACCGGTTCAAACTTTCTGCTCTCGGGAGAGAAAACGCGCCTTCTCATTGACTGCGGCCTCATTCAGGGAGAAAGATTCGCGCATGAGGCGAATCGGCGGTTCTTCCCCTTTGACCCCGCGTCCATTAACTATCTTTTCGTCACCCACGCGCACATTGATCACATAGGGCGCATTCCAAAACTCGTGAAAGATGGTTTTCGCGGGAAGATTTGGAGTACCGAGGAAACACTCGAACTTTCTAAACTTATGTTGCCGGACGCGGCTTCGGTGATGCAAACGGAACTTCAGGGCGGAGAAGCGCCGCTGTTTGAAGAGTCAGACATTGAACACGCTTTCTCGCTTTGGGAAGCACGCAGCTTCCACGAAAGGTTCATAGCCGGGGAATTTGAGGTGGCTATGAAAGATAGCGGGCATATATTGGGTTCGGCAATGTTTGAGATACGACGAATCGGAGAAATTCGAAGCGTCGTCTTTACCGGCGACCTTGGGAATTTTCCCACCCCGCTTCTTAACGAACCCGAAACAATCTCCGGTGCGACATATCTGGTGATGGAAAGCGTGTATGGGGACCGCAACCACGAAGGAGCTGAACGCCGTAAGGAGCGGCTTGCGGAGGTGATTCGCGTGTCGGCGGCAAAAGGCGGCGTCCTGCTCGTTCCCTCCTTCTCGCTCGAAAAGACGCAAGCGCTTCTCTTTGAGCTGGATAATTTATACGAAGAGAAGCAGATTCACAATGTCCCGGTCTTCCTAGATTCGCCGCTCGCCATTAAGGTTACGGAAGTATACCGCCGCTTTAGCTCGCGCTTTAACGAAACGGCGCGGGCGCAGGTTTCGCGCGGCAACGATATCTTCTCTTTTCGGAGTCTTCGCGTCACGATGGATGTGCAGGACTCGCGCAAAATAGCGCAAGCACCTCCTCCCAAGATAATCATCGCCGGGTCCGGCATGTCAGCGGGGGGGCGCATCGTGGAACATGAGAAACAGTATCTCGGCGACCCAAAGAACTCGATTTTATTCATCGGCTATCAGGCGGTGGGGAGCTTGGGTCGGCAGATTCAGGAGGGAGTAAAAAAGATACGGATAAACGGTGAGATGGTTTATGTCCGCGCAAAAGTGGAAACTATTACCGGTTACTCTTCGCACATGGACGGCGACCACTTGCTCGAGTTCGCTTCAAAAGGCGCGGATACTGCGGAAAAAATCTTTGTCGTCATGGGGGAACCAAAATCCGCGCTCTTTCTCGCGCAAAGAATAAAAGACTACATCGGCGTAGATGCGCATGTTCCCGAGATGGGAGAAAGCGTGGAGATAGAATTGTAGGAAGCGTTTAGTGGTTAGCGTCTAGCGTTTAGTTCATCACAAAAAGAACCGCCTGTTTCCATGCGGCCCGTTGCAAGTCCGGTAGGGAGCACTCTTTCAAAAATCGATACTTGCGCTTTTCATAGGTCGACTTTACCGTGTACGATCTGGCACATTTCTCTCTTTTTGTAAAGCAAACGTGAATGTATCATCTACTCACCGCCTGTCAAAAGAGCCCTCTTGGGCCCTTTCCTTACCAAACGCTATACGCTAACCGCTATACGCTTCGGGCTACTTCACCTGCGCGACCACCCGCTCGAATGTTTTGGGTTCGTCTTTGGCGAGTCCGGCGAGAATTTTTCGGTCAAGTTTAATTCCTTTCTTCTTCAGAAGATTGATGAATTTGCTGTAGGAGAGTCCATACTGACGGACTCCGGCGTTGATGCGGATATTCCAGAGCGTGCGGAAATCGGCTTTTTTGTCCTTGCGGTGTGCAAACGAGTACTTGCCGGCATGCACATACGCTTCCCATGCGGCACGCTCTTTTTTGGAACGTGCAAAACGATAGCTCTTTGTTTTCCGTAACAAAGTTCTCCTAAACTTTAGAGCGTTGACCGCTTTCTTCACTCTTGCCATGTTTGTGCGTTAGAAATTCTAAACTCTAATATCTAAATCCTAAACAAATTCTGCGTTTCAAACTCCTCAGTAGCATCTTTCCCCTTTTTTGATTTTTTAGAAATTAGAGTTTAGGATTTAGAGTTTCCCGATTTTTGCCTATTGCAAAAATCGGGCAATGTCTCCTTTCTTCATATGCAGAAGATTCATGCGTTTTCGCCCAAGTTGCGCACGGCGGCGCGCCTTTGCGTTGAAGTGGTTCTGCCCCTTGCCGCGCATCACTATCTTGCCGCTCTTGGTAACCTTGAGCCGTTTGGTGAATGATTTGTTTGTCTTCATAAAAGTTACAGATACTAATCTGCGAATACCTACTAATGTGACAATTCGTGATTCTTATTCGCAGGTATTAGCAGATTGGCATGAATTAGTTATCATTGGTATCTGTTAAGCTTTCTCGACGATAATGGTCAATCCTTTCGGCCCTCTCTTTGTCGAGTCGGCGACTTTGTATTCTACCGGTATAAGCTTGAGAATCCGCTCCAATCGCTCTTGCAGAAACTTGAATTCCATGTATTTTGAGCGGCCAATGAGAAAGAGGTCAATTTTGACGCGATTTCCTTCGGAAAGCCACTCACTGACGCGTTTGGCTTTAAGCTCCAAATCATGCTCGCTCGTTCCAATTTTTATTTGGATGTTTTTGACCTCCACCGTGTGCGTCTTTGCCCGTACCGCCTTTTGCTTCTTATTTTCGAAGTACTGAAACTTACCATAATCCATAATCTTTGCAACCGGAGGAATGGCATTTGGGGAAATCTCAATCAAGTCAAGACCCAGTTGCGAGGCCTTGCTCAAAGCTTCCTGCAGGACTATTACTCCCACATTTTCCCCGTGGGGTCCGATGACCCGAAGTTCAGGAGCCCGTATTTGATGATTGACGCGAACTCGTGCGGTAGCCAAAGTCTAAAAATTATGGATAACGTCAATTATATCATGTTCCGCGGTTGTGCACAATCGCAGAACTGGCGGCTTCTTTCCTTTCGTTTCTCGAGCCCTGCGGACGGCCGCTCCATCCCCCGACAGAGTCGGGGGATTTATGCGGCTCATTAAAAGACTCGGAACCTGTTCCGAGACCTTTTCAGTATCCAAAATTTTCGTGCGCGCATTTCGGAAGATGTTTTGAAGCGAGGGCGGCGGGGGCATTCATCCCACCCTCCTTCCCGTGCCGCCCGAACGGATTAGCCGAGCGA
>Ga0155049_150_pt1 | contig 12215 bp, 8 predicted proteins | sample RifCSPhighO2_01_FD_106017 | JGI IMG/M metagenome (GOLD analysis project Ga0155049, IMG submission 106017) | Candidatus Taylorbacteria bacterium RIFCSPHIGHO2_01_FULL_49_60
AAAATATGTTGGAGATTAGGACTGTTATGGGGATATTGTATCACATTTTACTCCATTTCTTTTGTGGAAAAGTCGATCATTCGGCAACAGTCCCAGCATAGGAGATGAAGGAGGAACTATGGGTATGAAGGATTGATGATGGGGCTGTATTACGGGACGATGAATATAGGGTACATGTCCACACCTCTTATTCTCCCTTTCCTAAAGGGAGTGGCCGCAGGCCGAGGGATTTTAGAAATCCTCCAGCATCGAAGCTCGGCCACCTCCTTTAGAAAAGGAGGAATCAACGCCATGCATCGGCAGGTGTGGAGAGTTACTGAATAGGAAATTGACGGGCAGGGCTTGTTCTGCTACTATTTCGGCCATGCTAAAAATCCGATTACAGCGCGTCGCTCGAAAACATATTCCGATTTTTCGGGTGGTTTTAACTGATTCAAAGAATTCCACAAAGAGCGGCAGGTTCCATGAGATACTTGGTACGTACAATCTCGTGACCGACGAAAAAAGAATAGACGCCGAGCGCGTGAAATACTGGATTTCCAAGGGAGCGCAGCCCTCCGGAACGGTCCACAATTATCTGGTAAACGAGCGTATCATCCCCGGGAAGAAAATTAACGTGCTTCCGAAGCATCGTCCGGTAAAGAAGGACCAACCGCAAACAACCGACAACCAACCGCAAAAGAAGGAGGAGAAAATTGAACAAGTTGCGCCCGCGGAAACACCAGCTCAAGCAACTGAATAATTTATCACTGAATAACTGGATGACGGAAGTCATTTCCTTTATGCGATTCAATCATTCAATTATTTGTCATTTGTAATCCAATATGCTATTCTCATTTGAAGCAGTAATACTGCACGGTCGAGGTCTCTTTACGAAAGGTTAGCCAAAGACAAGCATTATGGCACAGGAAAGCGACGTTGCGTTTCTCGAGTACGTCATCAAAGCTCTTGTTGACGCTCCGGATGACGTCAAAATAAATCGTACAGTTGATGAGATGGGAGTTCTTCTCACGCTATCTATTGGTTCGGCTGATATGGGCAAGGTCATCGGTCGCAGTGGTAACACGGCCAAGGCAATCAGGACGCTCCTGCGAGTTGTCGGTATGAAGAACAACGCGCGCGTCAATCTCAAGATTAACGAGCCGGAGGGGGGAACTCGGCTGGAGCGTTCAACCAAGAGCGTTGACGAGGCGATGGAAGACCTGAAGATTTAGTTTTGAAGTTTGGAAGTTGGTAAGTTAAGACTTGCTACAGAACACCCGCACAAATGTGCGGGTGTTCTGTTTGCTTTGACTTGTCTAAATAAGTATGATATTTTAAACACTGGAGATTATGCTTGATATCATTCCGATTCATTCCAACATTCCGTTTGAGAATATTTGCAGATGCTGTCGCACAGTTCACGAAAGAAGCCATAATTACATTCAAATGGTAGCTGACGGAGATCCTCTCTTTCTTCTATCAGACTCTGCATTTGTTTGTAGCAAGTGTGAGACGATTGGCGTGGGCGTCCGCCTTTTTGAGACTATGGCGGCGGCGATTGCATTCGGAAACGATCTGATAGCTCGATTGGGAAAAGGGGAAATCATCAAATTGCGTGCAGCAACCGCTCACGGTAGTCCGAGGATTATCAGATTGGAGAATGACCAAAGATGGTTTATCGAATAGGATGTGGAGCCGTCCATTTTTTTTCTGGGCGGCTTATTTCTTTCTGGCCTTTTTCCCAACTACTATCTACTATCTACTTGCTACTAACTGACCCCCGTGACTTTTCACATCATCACCCTCTTTCCTCGCGCATTCGACTCCTATCTCGGGGAGTCCATTTTGAAGCGCGCGATTGAGGACAAAAAAATAAAGGTGAAGTTTTACAACCCGCGCGATTTTACTAAAGACAAACACAAGCGAATAGACCGCGCGCCCTACGGAGGCGGTCCGGGGATGGTGATTCAAGCCGAACCCGTCATCAAGGCCCTTGAGAAAGCCTTGAGAGATTTAGGATTTAAGGTTTATGATTTAAGAAAGAAGAAGCTAAACGCTAAACGCTTAACGCTAAACGCTTCTCCTAGAATTGTCTGGTTAAATCCACACGGCAAGCAATTTACGAATGGGAAGGGAATACAGCTTGCGCGGCATAAGCATCTCATCATTATCTGCGGTCGGTATGAGGGAATTGATGCGCGAGTCAAGCAGGCGATACACGCGATGGGAGCGGCGCTTGAAGAAATTTCCGTCGGCCCATTCGTACTCACAGGAGGGGAACTTCCGGCCATGCTTATGATTGATGTTATTTCACGGCAAGTTCCTGGCGTACTCGGCGATTTCAATTCGCGTGAGGAGGCGCGTGTCGCAAGCCCCGATGTCTACACACGTCCCGAAGTTTTCGACTATAAAGGCAAGAAATTTCGCGTACCCGCAATCCTCCTCTCCGGCCACCACGCAAAAATCGAAGCGTGGAGACAGGCAAGACGAAAAAAGTAGTTTAGATTCACGACTATTCTAAAGACTATTCAAAAAAGCGGGAGAACCCAGCTTACGTTCCCCATTCGTTCTTATTCCATTATTCGCGCGAATTATGGAATAGATAAGAGCACATGGGGCAACGGGGGACTGCGAATTCAGAGTTTTCGTAGAGATAAGATGCTGAAGTTAGCGGGTGCGGGCGCCGCCCATGAGACCGAAGGCGATGAGCGCGACGAGGATGAGTCCGAGGGAGAGCGAGAGCGCGGCGGCGGCTCCGAAGTTTTGCCATAGGAGTCCTCCGACAACGCCGGAGATAAGCGCCCCGCATCCGATGGCGGCATTGAGAAGCCCGTACGCGTTGCCGCGTTCCTCCGGAGACGTGAGCCGCGCGGCGAACGAACGCTGGACGCTATCGGTAAACGCGCTGCCGATGCCGAGAATCATGAAACCGAAGGCAAGCGCGGAGAGCGTGTGGTCGTAAATCATAAGGAGGTACCCGAGTGCAATCAAAAGATACCCGCCAAGAATTACCGGCTTGTCGCCGACACGGTCTGCCATGCGGCCAGCATGAACAGAGAAAAGCGTGTATGACACGTTGAAGAAGAGGTAGAACAGCGGAATAAAACTCACTTCAAGACCAATATCCTGCGTTCGAAGCAAAAGAAGCGCAATAGGGAGATTGGCGAGGGAGAGTATGAAGATGATGATGAGGAATCTCTTAAATGTTTTGGTTTGCGCTTTGAGTTTGAGCTTTACTGTCGCTCCTTTGTGACGTGCCGCCTGAATTTCCCGTATAAAAGCAAATGAGAACAGCGCAAGAATTCCGACAAAGAAAGCAGTCAAAAACACTCTATTGAATGCTCCCGGGAATGTTTCAAGTATGAGAAACGCGACTAGGGGACCGAGAATTGCTCCCATGGAATCCATCGCGCGGTGGAAGCCGAAAGAACGGCCTACCGATTCCTCGGTTGTGGAAAGTGACAGCAGAGCGTCTCGCGGCGCTTCGCGGATACCTTTACCGATGCGGTCAATCACCCTAATCCCAAAGACATGCGCCGCCGCGGATGAAACGAGATAAAACGGCCGCGTCGCGACTGAAAGGACATATCCTAAGAGGGCTAAAGTTTGTCGGAAAGACGTCCCGAAAATATCTTAGTTATGTTTGAAAGGCCGTCGGCAACGCCCTCTATAAGTCCCAAAGAAGCGGCTCCCGACTTTAGCACGGAGCTGAAAAATGCGGGGAAGACCGAAACTATCATCTCGTTTGAGAAGTCGTTGAAGAAGGAGACGAGCCCCATAAAAAATACATTTTTTTCAATGCCGAAAATGCGTTTCATTTGGATTATTCTAGCACGGGTAGAGCAAGTGGTGAGGAAACACGCCTCTCATAGAACTCGTTCGGCACACATCAGCAAAGCTCTCGAGCTTTGCTGATTTTCTACCCTCAAAAATTACTCTAAAGGGTGCCCTCTTTTTGTGGAAAAGGGGCGCCCTTTTGCCCACCCTTCTTACACCTTTCCGTTACTGATTGACAAGTCTTTCCTGCCGTCGTAGTCTTGACCTCGGCAAGAAATCATAAAACCATGAAAGCTCTTATCATTGGGAAAGGGAAAGTAGGTACGGCCCTCGGAGCGCTCGTTGAGGCGGAGGGTGGAGAGACATGCTTTTTTCCTCTCGCTCCAACCGGGCGACGCTTCCAACCTTACTTAAGAAGGTTGATGTTTGTTTTCTCGCGATACCAACCGATGTGGAGGGAATCATCGTCCAAAAGTACATTCTTGAGACGATTGCAAACGGGAAACCGGGCGCCTCCTTGGCGCTCTCTGACGGCCTATGGCTCCAATAGGCTGTTTCTTTTTGCCCTGTGGACAAACAAGTTGACAAAAAAAGGGCCCTAGTGTAAACTCTTTTTCACCTGCGGAATGAGTGAGTTCCGTCCTTTCCTGCTCACGTTTTGCGAATGCAAAGAAAGTGAGTGGGCTGCGGGCAAGAATTAAAGGCTTTGTCCTATATATCTTGCTAAGCGTCAATTAGTAATCTGTCCAAGAAAGAAGACCCGAGAGACCGAGGGCCTTTTTCTTTTTGCGCATATTTCCCAAAAACCAGGAGCGCGGCGGCTATGAATTTTGGGGGCCCTCGCACATCCCGCCGAGGCGGGCGGGCATATATAAGACGAAACGCTTTTATAAACTCATTATCATTTGCGTTAAAAATCAATCATGACCACAGAAGATAATCGCGTGTCGCCCGCGTGGCCCAAGAAATATTTTGGCGCATATACGCCTCCGCTCACCACGCTCCCGAATTTGGTAAAGCCGCAATTAGATTCGTTCAAATGGCTCCGTGAAGTTGGACTCAAGGAAGTCTTTTCGGAGTTCTCTTCCATAAACGATTATTCACGGAAGAAATTTGAACTCAGCTTTACCGACTTCAAGCTCTCGGAGCCAAAATACGACGAATTCTACGCAAAGGAAAACAAGCTCTCGTACGAAGCCCCGCTCAAAGTAACGGTGCGGCTCAAGAATAAAATCATGGGTTCCATGAAAGAGCAGGAGATTTTTATGGCGGATTTTCCGCTCATGACGGGGCACGGCACGTTCATTATTTCCGGCATTGAGCGCGTCATTGTGCCGCAGCTCGCGCGAAGTTTTGGCGTGTTCTTCACTGCGGAGGAGGCACGAGGCAAGAAGTATTTCGGAGCGAAAATTATTCCTTCCCGAGGCGCGTGGATTGAAATTGAAACCGACACCGACGGCGCCCTGAATGTGCGCATTGACCGCAAACGGAAATTCCCCGTAACCTCGCTGTTTCGCGTTCTCGGCGGCAAGGATGAAAAGCATATCTTAAGTCTTTTTGATTCCCATCCGGAGGCAAAAGCGCCCCTTGAAGCAACCTTTGCGAAAGACCACGCAAAAGCGACCGATGAAGCGTTCGTGGAAATCCACAAGCGGCTTCGCGACGGCGAGATCGGAAGCGTGGACAACGCGAAAGATTTCATCAACTCCATATTTGGGTCAGAGCGCTACGACCTCTCAAAAGTCGGACGGTTCCGCTTCAACAAACGTTTTGGGAAGTCCATGGGTGAGAAGGAATTGGATCGCCGGACGATTTCCCTCGACGACCTCATGACCGTTGTTTCTCATATCGTCTCTCTCAACAGCAGCGCCGAGGCAGTGGAGGACGACATAGACCACCTCGGGTCGCGAAGAGTGCGCTTCGTCGGAGAACTTTTTCAACAGAAAATCCGCGTCGGCATGGCGCAGATAAAACGCAACGTCCAGGACCGCATGTCCACGGTGGAGAGCGACGTGACGCTGCCGGTGCACTTCATCTCGCCCAAACCGCTCCAAGCGCGCATCAAGGAGTTCTTCACCACGAACCAACTGTCTCAATTCATGCAGCAGGAAAACATCCTCTCGGAGCTTGAACATCTTCGCACGCTCTCCGCGCTCGGTCCGGGAGGACTCACGCGGGAACGCGCCGGTTTTGAGGTTCGCGACGTGCATCCTTCGCACTACGGGCGCCTGTGTCCGATACACACGCCGGAAGGTCCAAACATCGGCCTTATTCTCCGTCTTTCCATCTACGCGCGGCTCAATGATTTCGGCATGATTGAAACTCCATACGCGAAAGTGAAAAACGGCAGAGTTACCGCCGACATCCAATTTTTGAACGCGCTGGAAGAGGAGAACTTCAGAATCGCGCACGCCGCCACAAAATGCGACAAGGATGGCGTGATACTCTCCGACGAAGTTGAAGTGCGCCTCAACGGCAAACCGGAACTGGTGAAGCGCGAGGAGGTCGACTTCATTGACGTGGCAACCGACCAGGCATTTTCGGTTGCGACTTCTATGATTCCGTTTCTCAATCACGACGATGCGAACCGGGCGCTCATGGGTTCCAATATGCAGAAACAAGCGACTCCCTGCCTCATACCGGAAGCGCCGCTCGTCGCGACCGGCATCGAAGAGGCCGCCGCGCGCGATACGGGCCGTCTCGCCATTGCGGAGGAGGATGGAATGATAAAGGAGGTGGATGCCCGCCGCATTGTCGTGAAAAACGCAAAGGGGAAAGAAAAAGAGTATACGCTCGTCAATTTTTCTCGCACCAACGGCTTTACTTCATTCCATCAGCGCCCGACCGTCTCATTGGGAGCGAGCGTGAAGCGCGGAGAAGTTCTTGCCGATATATCCTCAAGCGATCGGGGACAGATGGCGCTCGGACAGAACATCCTTACCGCATTCATGTCGTGGTCCGGCTCCACCTACGAAGACGCCATTATTATTTCAGAGAGGCTGGTCAAGGACAGCCGGTTCACCAGCATTCACATTGAGGAGTTCGTCGTGAACGTGCGCGATACGAAACTCGGACCTGAAATAACCACTCACGACATTCCGAATGTCGGCGAGGCAAAGCTCAAAAACCTGGACGAGGACGGCGTTGTGCGCATCGGCGCTGAAGTGCGCCCGGGCGACATTCTCGTCGGTAAAATCACTCCGAAGGGGGAAACGCAGCTTACCCCGGAAGAACGCCTGCTCCGGTCCCTCTTCGGAGAAAAAGCGCGCGATGTGAAAGACACTTCAAAACGCATGGAGAACGGCAAGCGCGGGCGTATTATCGGAGTGAAAGTCTTTTCGCGCGAGCGGGGAGACAAGCTTGACTCCGGCATCATCAAGCGCATTCACATAGAGGTAGCGGAACTTAGGGCGGCTTCTATCGGAGACAAACTTGCCGGACGACACGGAAACAAAGGCGTCATCTCGCGTGTGCTTCCGGAGGAGGACATGCCCTATCTCGTCGACGGCCGGCCGGTAGACATCATCCTTACCCCGCTTGGCGTGCCGTCCCGCATGAATCTTGGGCAAATTTTTGAACTACATCTTGGGCTTGCCGCACACACGCTCCATTATCAGGCAGTTGTGCCGCCATTCGCCGGAGCGACCGACACTGAAATCAAGGAGGAGCTCTTGCGCGCCGGTTTTCCGGCAAGCGGAAAAATGCCGCTCTTTGACGGCAGGACCGGAGAGCGTTTCAGTCAGGACATCGCGGTGGGCTACATGTACATCATGAAGCTCCACCACATGGTTGAAGACAAGATTCACATGCGCTCCATCGGACCCTACTCCCTTATCACCCAACAGCCGCTCGGGGGAAAAGCGCAGGGCGGTGGCCAGCGTTTTGGCGAGATGGAAGTCTGGGCGCTCTTGGGGCACGGCGCGGCGTACACCCTGCGTGAAATGCTTACGATAAAATCCGACGACATACTGGGGCGTTCCGCGGCCTTTGACGCGATTGTGAAAGGTGAGCGAATACGGCAGATAAACGCTCCTGCATCTTTCAATGTGCTGCTCAACACCCTGCGCGGACTTGCGTTGCATGTTGAGCTGAAAAAGGAAAATGAAGTTCCACCTGCGTCAGTCGCGCGGCGGTCGAGCACGTATGAGAGGCGAAGGGAACGTACTAGATAACAGATACCAATCTGCGAATGAATGCCAATGAGATGGTTACAAAACTATTCTTGCTGCAATTTGTCCTTTTTGTCCGATACTTCGTCAAGCTGGCGCAAAATGATTTTCGTCGTAGCCGGGCTACGCCTCAATCATTTTGCTGGCTTTCCTCGTCTCGAACAAAAAGTCCTAAATTTCGCTTAAAAATAGTTTTGTAACCATCTCAATCTACAAATACCTGCAAATAGGAACTAGGCACATTAGTAGGTATTAGCAGATTGGAATAGATTAGTATTATTGGTATTTGTGAAAGACATGAAATCCAAAACCATTTCCAGCATCAACGATTTCGACTCGGTGTTTATGCGGCTGGCTTCTCCCGAAGATATAAAGGAGTGGTCGTTCGGCGAAGTGACTAAGCCGGAGACGATAAACTACCGGACGCAGCGCAGCGAAAAAAACGGCCTTTTTGACGAGCGTATTTTCGGGCCGGATAGGGACTATGAATGTTACTGCGGCAAATATCGCGGCGTTCGGTACAAGGCAATAGTGTGCGAAAAATGCGGCGTTGAACTCACGCGCTCCATCGTTCGCCGCGAGCGGATGGGACACATAGAACTTGCGACGCCGGTCTCCCACATTTGGTTCCTTCGAAGCATGCCCTCGCGGCTCGGTCTTCTTCTTGGAATGACCAGCGCGGACCTTGAAAAGGTGATTTATTTCGCCGGTTATCTTATCACCGGCGTGGATTCGGGGGAGCGGGCGAGGTTGCTTCGCGAGCTTGAAGCGGAATATCGCGCCAAGGTGAAGACGCTTACGAAAGAGCGCGAACGCGACGCCTTTAAGGAACGCTACATCGGCGCCAAGCGGGAAATTGAGGACATCGTCAAGGGCGCAGTGCTTGACGAGGTGGCGTACCATGCGTTTTCATTGAAGTATGGCACGCTCTTTGACGCCAGTATCGGCGCGGAAGCGATTTTTGAACTTCTCACGGCGCTTGATTTGCCGGTAGTTGCGAAGACGCTTGAAGCGGAGCTTCTAAAAGCGGGGTCGGCAGAACGCGAGCGCATCAACAAGCGATGTTCACTCGTGCGTTCTATGATGTCTGCCAAGATTCGGCCGGAGTGGATGTTTCTTAAAACTATTCCGGTCATTCCTCCGGCGTTGCGCCCCATGGTTCCGCTTGACGGCGGGCGCTACGCAACCTCGGACGTCAATGATTTGTATCGGCGCGTAATCAACCGCAACAACCGACTGCGCAAATTAAAAGAAATCAATGCACCGGACGTCATCTTGCGAAACGAAAAACGCATTTTGCAGGAGGCGGTTGACTCGCTCATTGATAACTCCATCCGCCACGGGATTGGCTCGGCGGGAGCGCTCACGGCATCCCAGCGCCGGCCGCTCAAATCACTTGCCGACAATCTGAAGGGCAAGCGCGGTCTCTTTCGTCAGAATCTTTTGGGCAAGCGCGTTGACTACTCCGGCCGCTCGGTCATCGTCGTCGGCCCCGATCTTAAATTACATCAATGCGGCCTTCCAAAGCACATGGCGCTTGAGCTTTTCCGGCCATTCGTCATTTCGAAGCTGCTTCAGAAGGAGCTTGCGTTCAACATTCGCGGCGCCGGCCGACTCATTGAAGAGGGCGTTCCGGAGGTGTGGGCGATTCTTGAGGATGTGATTAAAGACAAGTACGTGCTCCTCAATCGCGCGCCCACCCTGCACCGTCTTGGCATTCAGGCGTTTCAACCCGTGCTGATTGAGGGGAACGCGATTCATGTGCATCCGCTTGTCTGCACCGCGTTCAACGCGGACTTTGACGGCGACCAGATGGCCGTGCATGTGCCGCTATCCGAAGAGGCCCAGCTCGAAGCGCGTGAAATTATGGCCGCGCACAAAAACATTTTGAAACCCGGCTCCGGCGACCCCATTGTATCGGGAAAGATGCTTGATATCGTACTCGGGTGCTGGTGGATGACGAGAGTGCTTCCGGGCGCGCGTGGAGAGGGCAAGATGTTCGCGCGCCCCAATAACGCCATTACTGCATGGGATTTCGGCGTCGTGGATTTTCGCGCGAAGGTTAAGGTGCTGGCGACCGACCAGAAGAAATATCAGGAATATGCAGGAGCGGTTTTTGAAACGACCGTGGGCCGGCTCCTCTTCAACTCCGTGCTCCCGAATGATTATCCATACATCAACAAGGAAATGGAACGAAAGGGGATGGCGGCGCTCGTTGACGACCTTATCAACCGCTACAGCATCTCTGAAATCCCCCCCATCATGGACCGAATCAAGACGTTCGGCTTCAAATACGCGACCTACTCCGGCATCACGTGGGGCATTGACGACGTGAAGGTGCCTCCCGGGAAAGCAGGAGTAATCGAGAAGGCGCGAGAAAAATCTGAACTGGCATACCAACAGTGGCGCGATGGACTGCTCTCCGAAGAGGAGCGTCTCCGCAAAAATATTGAAGTGTGGCACGCGGCCAAGGGGGAAGTGGAAAAGCTGGTGCAGGGGTCGCTTGACAGAGACGGCTCGGTCTACAACATGGTCTACTCCGGCGCCAGAGGTTCGTTCTCGCAGATTACGCAAATGGCCGGCATGAAGGGTTTGATTCAGAATACCGCCGGAGAGACCATAGAATTTCCCATTCTTTCGTGCATGAAGGAGGGACTCACGCCGATTGAATACTTCATTACGACGCACGGCTCGCGCAAGGGCCTTACTGACACCGCGCTCAACACCGCGAAGGCGGGATATCTGACGCGGAAACTTTTCGTCGTGGCGCAGGACGTCATGATTACCGAGGAAGACTGCGGCACCAAAGATGGCATCAAAATTCACAGAAGCGTTTCCTCCGGAATTGACGCGCAATTCGGCAAGAACATCCGAGGACGATTTCTCGCGGGGGACATCGTGGATGTCGAGGGCACCACGCTCTTCAAGAGGGACTATTTGCTTTCCAAGATTGACGCACTCCAAATCCAGAACGGGAGCGTGAGAGAGGTATTCGTGCGCTCCCCGCTCTCCTGCAGAAGCATTTCGGGCATTTGCCAGCGCTGTTACGGACTTGATCTCGGCAAGTACGAGGTCGTCGGACTCGGTGAAGCCGTGGGGACGGTGGCGGCGCAAGCCATCGGCGAACCCGGCACTCAGCTCACCATGCGCACGTTCCACACCGGCGGAGTGTCTTCGCTTGGCGGCGACATCACGCAGGGTCTCCCGCGCGTGGAAGAACTCTTTGAGAAGCGCGCCCCCAAAAATCCGGCGGTCATATCTCGTGTTGACGGCGTCCTCTCCGAAATCAGAGATTCCGGAAAGGAAAAGGTCATTGTCGTGCTTCCCGACGTCGCCGACAAGTCGAAAACTCCAAAAAAGAAAAGCGAGGCGGAATACGTGACAAGCTACAATCGCATTTTGCTCTTTAAGGTTGGAGACAAGGTCAAGAAGGGAGACCTGCTGACGGACGGCGCCGCCGATATTGACGAATTGTTCAAATACGCCGGCCGCGAACGAGCGCAAGATTATATCATCACCGAAGTGACCAAGCCCTATGATCTTCAGGGAGAAACCGTCGCGAGGCGGCACATAGAAACCATTGTTCGACAGATGTTTTTTAGGCGCAAGGTAAAGGAAAAAGGCGGCACGGGGCTTTCCGTCGGGGATATCGTTGACCCGCAGACACTCCACCTTGAAAACGAATCCGCCAAAGAACGCGGCGCGGAGGAAGCAAAAGCGGAGCCGCTCGTCATGGGCATCTCCGAGGTATCACTTTCCCGCCGGAGTTTCCTTTCCGCGGCGTCTTTCCAGCACACGACGCGAGTGCTCATCAACTCGGCGGTGCGGGGCAGCACCGATTCTCTCCGCGGTCTCATGGAGAATGTCATCATCGGCCGCCTCATTCCCGCCGGCACGGGGTTTAAGGGCGGTCCGAAAGCAGCCATGATAGAAGCGCTTCAAAAAGAACTTGAACCGGAATCGGCTCTGGAAGAGCCAACTGGATAACTGATGACCCACCCCACAAACTCGAAACATCGCAATGGGGCAAGTAACTGAATTACTGATTAACAAAACTTTCCGCCGATGACGGATGGTTTCTTGGCGTTGGCATCTTTAGCCGATTATTTTTTACGGCTCTACGCTTTGGTTTTTTGAGAATTGGTGGTATGCTTTGAAAATATGCTTACAGATGCTGACCTAAGGAAAATAAGGAAGTTGCTCGCGCCGTTGGCTACCAGAAAAGATATTGGCAGCAGTAAGAATCTCGGCGCTCTCTGGGAGAAATATGCCGCAATCAAAATAAAA